>Ga0209395_1002753_pt1 | contig 22534 bp, 18 predicted proteins | sample GOMGulsemesocosm_3_FD_184635 | JGI IMG/M metagenome (GOLD analysis project Ga0209395, IMG submission 184635) | Methane-oxidizing microbial communities from mesocosms in the Gulf of Mexico - GOM9D Gulf of Mexico (SPAdes) (version 2) | ecosystem: Environmental > Aquatic > Marine > Cold seeps... | reverse complement strand
TAAGTTCATTTTTTGAATAAGCAGCAGACAAACTCTGTTCCATTTTCTCCATAAATTCGTCAAAACTGTGTTGCGCTTGTAAACAACCTTGCAGGATTAAATCTAAATGCCCTTGTAAATAACCACTAGCAAACAGCGCATCATCAGAGCCATTTTCTAGAATGTCTGCAATATAATCATTAATAATCTGTTCTGTGCGTTCAAGTGTCATTGAAGTATTCCAAGGTAGCTAATTTTTGCCATAGTTTGCCACATCCAGCAAAAATTACTAGATAGCGATACTGAAAATTGAGCAAAAAAAAGCACAACATTACGTTGTGCTTTAGCTATGTATAAAAGTTAGAATTATTTTAGATGTTCATCGATAAATTCTATCATTAACTTCATCGCTTCTTTACGATTTGTCGCATCGTTCAGATGATGTGTTCCGTACTTAAATAGCTTAAGTTCGACATCTTTTTTGGCTTCTTTTAACGCATCATACATTTGCTCAGACTGGCGATAACTAACACGCGTATCGACCTTGCCATGAATTAACAATACTGGCGCTTTAAATTTATGGGCATGGAACGCAGGTGAGACCGCTGTCATGTCTTCGCCAGAATTTTTAATTGCGTGTTTGATAAAACTTTTGGCTCCTCCCCTACGCTTTTCTCTAGAAACTAATGCGTTCATATCACCAATACCGGCAATACTAACAATACATTTAAACTGTTTAGGAGATTGGTGACCAGCGGCTAATGCGGCATATCCACCATAACTAGCACCAGCAATACAAGCATTATCAACATCAGCCAATTCATTGTCTTTTACCCACTGTACAGCTTCAAGTAAATCGGTTTGCATAGATTTACCCCACTGCCCATACCCACTCGTTTGTAGCTTATTACCAAATCCACCTGAGCCACGATAATTCACTTGTAACACCGCATAACCACGGCTAGCAATTAATTGAATGAACGGGTCAAAATATTGATAATCGCGTACACCGTAGGGGCCACCATGTGGAAACACAACTAACGGCGGGTTTATTACATTGTTAGGTAAGGTAATATAACCGTTTAAAACAACATTATCTTTGGTCGTAAATGCAAACGGTGTTACTGAGGGTAACTTAACGCCGTTTAGGCCAGGGAACTGACCGTACCAAGGCGTAATTTTAGATTGCTTTTTATCATAAAGGTAATACGTTGTTGGCTTACTATCACTAAGCGCCGAGATCACATGTCTATTTCTCGATTCATCACTACTAGTGATTGTTGCTTTAAGCCCACTTTTTGCAAACAACTGGCTTAGTTGTTTGCTCGTTTGATCGCTGTTACCATCAAAATATACACGGGTAACAAAATGCTTAGCATAGCGATAACCAACAATATTATACTGATCACCGGCACGTTCCCAGATAGCGCCAAGTATATCTAAGCCATCAGGCGCTTCGCCTAACAATTCGTATTCACCAGTGTTAATATAATAACGCCACAATGCTAGCTTATATAGGTCGTGGTCGCTCTCAACGATAATAGAGTTGTTTTCTGCTTCAAATAATAAAGGATTAAACACCTCATCTTGAAAGGCCTCTACTTTTTTAATCATTTTCCATTTGTGGTTTTCAGTTTCGCGCGTGTAATAATAGTAAAAGTCAGTTGAATCATCATTATCGATACCTACTGACATTAGCACTTCACCGAGACGATTCACGTACCAACCCACTATTTTATTCGTGTTAGCAAGGTACTTGGAAAACTCACCACTTACCACGTTTACTTTAAACACCGATACATAATGATCATCACGTTCATCGTTAAGTGTAATGAGTATATGCTCAGGATCTTTAGGTAGAATACTTAGTAAATGTGGTCGTGAGCGATAAAAATCAATTGGTTTCTGTTTTCGCGTGCTGCGCTTATTTAACTCAAATAAGCTTTTACCATCTAGCGTGACCGAATATAGGTGGTTGGTGCGATATTGGCTGTTGAAAAGTTTGTATGGTTGAGAAACCCCGACGATTAATCGTTGGTTATTTACCCATCTAATATTTTCAATTCGGTATTTCTCTCCGCCTAATTTAATCAAAGTAGTCATTTGACTTGGCTTATCAAACGGTGAAACGGATACTTGCGTGTTGTCACCACTATTGGTTATCACTGCAATATTTTTGCCATCTGGCGATAATCTAGGATTAGAAACCATTGGCATCTGATTAAAATCAGTAATTGGTATGTTTTTCTGCGCTACAGCGGAACCGCACATAAATATCATAAAGACAAGCGGTGTAATACGACTTAACATTAAGGACTCCTTCCTAAAATTAAAAACTGCTATTTTCGCGCGTATTCTAGATCAAATTTTTACAAATTACTAACATATCTCAATCATTTACTACTCGCATCAAAACATAATCACGAAAACCAGTAGTAACTTTTACTAGGCCGCTAAGCTTATTATTTAGCTGGTTATCGCCTGTATCCACGAGTAAGGGGCGCTGTTCGAGCGCCTCTAGTTTCGTTTTAGTGGCGACAATAATTATGTTATTTAAGCCAATCGCGCGAATAACATCTGGACTAAGCTGTTGGTTGCCGCGTCCAAAAACATACCCTTGACCGCCAATTAAAGTAACGACGAGTTTGACCTCATCGAACTGGGTAATAAGTTCAAGTAATTCTTTTTCAGTGACATCACTGGCGATTAATTGTTGCTGGTAAACGACGTCGACGCCAAGCAAGGTATTAGCCAACCCCATTTCTTGCATAATAAACTCAGTTGTTGAACCGGATCCCATGATCACCAAAGCATCTTCGACTTGCTCAATGACATCCGCCGCAATATCAACTAATACCAGTTCATCAGACTCTTTGCCGCCCATTTTTACAGCTTGCATATACATTAGTTGGGCTGGGACAATCATTTCACCATAGCGTTTTGCTTTGACGACGCCCTCCCGGAATAACGATTCATCGATGTCCATCACATCGCGTTCCATCACGCTAACCAGCTGGTTAGTCAACATCAGTTTTAGGACTTCGCCTGCCGCATTTGGCGTAATGGCGTACACTCCAGAGTGAATTTTAACCCCAGCAGGAATACCAAGCACAACGAGACTATCCCCCACAGCATTACAGATATTACGCGCCGTGCCGTCGCCACCGGCAAACACTAAACAATCAACGCCAGCTGCTCGAATAGATTTTGCAGCAATAATAGTGTCGTCACTGGTACTACTGAGTATGTCACTACCCAATCGTTCGCTACCGCTAAAATCGATACAATGGTGCTCAAACCCCAGCTCGGCGCATAGGTCTCCCCCCATCGCACCTTTGACGGTCATTATTTCAAACGCATCCGTGAACTCGCTAATCTTGTCCAATGCTTGTTTGGTCCGTAACTGCGATTTCGCCGTAGCGCCAAGCGCTAGTGCTTTCAGTGCTACGTCATCACTCCCCTTTAATGCCACAGAGCCACCAAGGCCAGCGACGGGATTAATGATTAAGCCAATTTTAAATTTCATCACTAACCTGCTTAGGTTGATTACTTACTTCATAACCTATTGATTTTATGGTGATAGGCGCAGTGCTATAAAATGCTTGCAGGGCGCTAATTAATTGTTGAGTACGAGAATTGAAGCCATCTTGTATCAGTTGAGTTAGCCTTGCGTATACTTTGTCTTGAAACGAAAACCGGTCAGACTGCCAGCCATTGAGGTTGTCGCTACTTACATTAAATTCACAACCACAAGCGATACAAAGCGCCCATTCAATGGCTTGAGGCTTAACTTCCATCGCTTCAAATTCTAACTGTTTGGCCTTATCACGACCATCAGGGCAATACCAATAGCCAAAATCTTCAAGGTCTCTCCTGGCTTTTCCCGCCACTAACCAATGGGACGTTTCATGTAGCGCGCTGGCGAAGAAACCACGGGCAAAGATAATACGGTGATGGCGATGCACTGAATCTTTTGGCAAATAAATCGGTTCATCGCCGCCCTTGACCAGCACGGTTTGCTCACTAATCTTAAATTGGCCGTCAAATATTGCGATCAGATCATTGTAATCAAAGACTTGCTGATCACTTGGGGTTGTTGGTTGCTCGTTAATCATTATCACTGTTTAATTTGGTGCTGTTGTGGGTATTGTATCAATGTTACTAAGCCAGTGGCTAGCAAAGCGATAACCGCAGCGATATACCAACTCATCGTAGAGCCTGCACCTTCTTGCCAAGTGTAACCAGAATACAACGCGCCGATAACGCCACCGACCCCAAAACAGATTGAGGCGTAAAGCGCTTGACCACGCCCCCGTGCTCCGCCAACAAACCAATAATTTAACATCGCCATCGCGGCAGCATGGGCACTGCCAAAACTCGCGGCATGCAGTAATTGATTAGCGGACAATAAAACGACATTGTCGGTTACAAACGGCATCACGATCCACCGCAATGCGCTAAGCAACAAACTAACAAATAACAATTGTTTGGCACCAAAGCGTTGCAACAGTCTGGCTGTGACAACAAACACTACCACTTCAGCGACAACACCAAGCCCGATTTGCAGTCCCGCGAATGATTCGCTATAACCTGCATCCATTAAGTAGAGCACAAAGAAGTTATAGTAAGGACCGTGGCTAACTTGCAATAACAATATCGCCGCCATAAAGAGAATAACATTAGGATTCTTTAACGTTTGATAGAAACTCGTCTCACCACCCACACTGTCAGTTACAGCCTTTTGCGGGTGATAAGCAATAAGCGTAGTAACCAACATCAAGCCGACAAGAACTATAGCCCCAACAGTGATTAGCCATTTGATACCGAAGTATTCAAAGATAAAACCACCAACGGTCACTAAAACAATAAAGCCAATACTGCCCCATGCTCTAATTTTACTGTAGTCATGGCTCCGCTTAGCCAATGTACTTAGCGTGACCACTTCCATCTGAGGTAAAATAGCGCTCCAGCATGATGCAAATAGCATCAACACTATGGCAATAGTCCAATAAGTGTCAGCGAAGAAGAAACCACAGAAAAAGAGGAACGAGAACAAACTCCCCCAGCGGATTGCGCTAAGGCGTTGCTCGGTTTTATCAACATGAGCAGCCCAAATCACCGGCATAACAATGCGCGTGGCCATTAAAATGGCCATCAGCTCGCCAATTTGCGCCGATGAAAAATTTAGGTCAGTAAGGTAAGCGCCCCAATAAGGAACGATAAGTCCAAGTAAGGCAAAGAAGAAAAAGTAACACCCAGACAAGGCAATACTTTGTCTGGGTGTATCTAAGCTTTGACTCATTTATCCGCTAATTGATACGCGGTCGTCGTTAAAGTGACATCATAGTTTTGGGCACGATGGCGCAGTAAATGATCCATCAGCGTTATAGCCAGCATTGCCTCGGCAATAGGGACAGCGCGAAGGCCAACACAAGGATCGTGGCGACCTTTAGTGACCAAATCAATCTCATTGCCAAACTTATCGACACTGGCACCGCTTGTGGTGATGCTCGATGTTGGCTTTAATGCCAAATGGGCGACAATAGGTTGACCCGATGAAATACCACCTAACACGCCGCCAGCATGATTGGACAAAAATCCATCTTTAGTCATTAGATCACGGTGTTCACTGCCCTTTTGATTAACAACGCCAAAGCCATCGCCAATTTCAACGCCCTTGACGGCATTAATACTCATTAGGCTATGAGCGATCTCAGCATCGAGTCGGTCAAAAACTGGTTCACCTAGTCCAACGGGGACATTAAGCGCTTCAACCGTAACCTTTGCGCCAATCGAATCCCCTTGCTTTTTCAAGTCACGGATCAACTGTTCCATCGGCTCTAATTTATCAATATCAGGGCAAAAGAATGGATTAGTTTCAATCAAGTCGTAATCAACTTTTTCGATTTTAACATCACCAATTTGTGATAAATAACCACGGATCTCGATGCCGTGTTGTTGCTTTAAGTATTTCTTAGCAATAGCGCCGCCAGCGACACGCATAGCTGTTTCACGTGCCGACGAGCGACCGCCGCCACGATAATCACGAACACCATACTTTTGTTGATAGGTATAATCGGCATGGCCTGGACGAAATTGATTCTTAATTTCGCCGTAATCCTTTGAACGCTGGTCGCCATTCTCAATCAATAACCCTATTGGCGTACCCGTTGTCTTGCCTTCAAACACGCCAGACAGTATTTTCACTTCGTCCGCTTCACGGCGCGGTGTGGTAAATTTTGAGGTACCAGGTTTACGGCGATCGAGATCGACTTGCAAATCAGCTTCACAAATATCAATTCCTGGAGGACAACCATCGACGGTACACCCTAACGCAATCCCGTGGCTTTCGCCAAAGGTGGTGATACTAAACAACTTACCTATACTATTACCTGACATGATGTTCCTTATAACTTCTATAACGTGGCTGCTAACGCCGCTTTAAATTCTTGTTGATGTAATGCTAATTGCGCTTTGGTTAATGCAAAGACCCCGTGACCGCCATTAGCAAACTCAATCCATGTAAAATCAACCGTTGGGAATTGCTCTTGCATATGGACCTGAGAATTACCGACCTCAATCACTAATAAACCGCCATCGTTCAAGCATTCCAATGCGTCGACTAAAATTCGTTTAACCAAATCTAAACCATCAAAACCTGCTGCTAAGCCCATTTCAGGCTCATGAATAAACTCTTGTGGTAACGAGTCCATATCTTCTTGATCGACATATGGCGGGTTAGACACAATTAAGTCATATCTTTCACGTAAAACTTCATTAAGTAAATCAGACTGTAGTGGTATAACCCGGTCTTCAACGCCGTGATTAAAGATATTAATGTTTGCCACTTCAAGTGCATCGATAGAGAGATCGATCGCATCTATTTCTGCATCTGGAAATTGATGAGCCATTGCAATCGCAATACAACCGCTGCCCGTACAAAGATCTAAGGCACGTAATACCGGTTGCTGCTGTAAATACGGTTCGAAACTTTCAGTGATCATTTCGGCTATTGGTGAGCGTGGCACTAAGACTCGCTCATCGACGTAAAACTGCATACCGCCAAACCAAGCGCAATTGGTTAAATATGACACTGGCAGACGTTCATTGACACGACGCTTGAATAATTCGGTCACCGCACTTCGCTCACTACGCGTTAATCGTGCACTGGTGATTGACTCTTTGCTGTTAATCGGCAAATAGAGTGCGTGCATGGTTAGCGCAACGGCTTCATCCCAAGCATTATCATTGCCGTGGCCATAAAAAATATCAGCGGCATTAAATTGGCTAGCGCCCCAGCGTAGTAAATCACCTATAGTGACGAGTTCGTCGATAGCTTCGCTTATTGCGGCATCGGTGATATTGTGTTGTTCCAAGGTATTACTCCCAACCTGTAGAGTCATGCGCATCGCGCTATTTATTGGCTTCATTGTAACCTAAGGGAAAAACAATATGAACCATGTTCATATTGCAAAAAACGTTTTAAAATAGCCCAACTAACTTTTATCCAATAATTTGATTTAAAAATGAACGACAACGACAACTTATCGATGAACGAACTGCTAGGATTAACAGGCGTCAAGCCAATGGTCCAAGATAAAGTCGAGCTAGAAAAGCCAAGAGCGACTATAAAGCAACAGCATAAAGATAAACAACAAAAACAGGCTGAATTCTATTTTTCTGACGGTTTTGTTCCTCACCTTAATGATGAAGGACCAATGCGTTATTGTCGTGAAGACATCGAAAAGTACGAGCTTAAAAAACTGCGTCGTGGCGACTACTACCCCGATTTAGTACTCGACTTACACGGCCTTAACCAAAGTGAGGCAAAAAGTGAAATACTGGCGCTTTTTAAAGAATGTAAAAAAATGCGTATCCAATGTTGCTGTATTGTTCATGGCATTGGCACTGGCATTTTGAAAACCCGCACCCCTTACTGGATTGCTCAATACCCCGAATTGATGGCATTTCATCAAGCGCCACTTGAATGGGGCGGTCAAGGTGCATTACTCGTGTTGCTCGATATTGATGCCGACCCTAACGCGAAAATTGATTAAACGGCGCTAGTTAATATTTCTTGATAACCCTTGTGCCACAACAATTGACCTTGCCAATTATCTAAATCGATTTCTACGCATGCAATTGAAGAGGTCGTAAAGCTTGGCATCATTGCCTCTTTGCATAGATCTGTTACCAATAGACCGACTAACGGAAGGTGTGAGACCACGAGTGCTGAGTCCGCTTTAGTTTGCGCGCAATAAGCGAGCAGTGTATCACCACATATTTCCGGTGACGATTCTGGCGTTAATTCTTCAAGCACATGATGTTGCGCAGCGTTACGAATAACACTTGCGACTATGTCAAAGGTTTCTAACGCACGGCTATAGGGACTAACAAAAGTAATATCAAATTGTTGTTGATGCTTAGCAAGCCAAGTTGCCATGATTGATGTTTCTTGCCGACCTACTTGCGTTAATACGCGATCTTTATCGGTTGGTGCAACAGGTTGTGCCTGTCCGTGGCGCATTATAAAGAGCTTCATGTCACTGGAACCTATATGGAGAAAATATTTAGTAACTTACTATTTTGCCAAATCTTAATGCACTCGCAATTGGCGAAAAGTCTAGTTCAACGTAAATTTATGTAAAAAAGAATCATTTAGCGCATTTTTTCGAACGATTTTAGTGTTCAGTTGCTCGAAATTAAGCCATACTAATTATAATGGTGTTTGATAATCAGTACGTTACGTTTTTATTTATTTTACATCGTAGTAGATGCAATAGTTAATACAAAACGGAGTACTTGTGATAATTTCCCCAAATGATACCAAACAGTATCGCCACATTACATTACGTAGTGGCTTAGATGTGCTATTGGTCAGCGATCAAAATACTGACAAGTGCTCTGCCGCACTTGCAGTAAATGTCGGTCATTTCGACGATCCATTGGATTGTCAGGGGCAAGCCCACTTATTAGAACACATGATGTTTTTGGGCACTAAACGTTTTCCACAAGCAAGTGAATATCATCGTTTCATTAAAGGCCACGGCGGCCAACATAATGCATGGACTGGCAGTGAACACACCAATTATTTCTTTGCGATCAATAATAATCATTTTGAACAAGCATTAGACCGGTTTAGTGATTTCTTCATCAACCCTTTGCTTGATGGTGACTGGATCGCGAAAGAAATCAATGCAATAGAGTCTGAATACCAGTTAAAGTATCGTGATGAAAACAGACGATTTTTATCAGTTCTAAAAGAGATAGCGAATCCGTCACATCCATTTTCCAAGTTTTCCGTTGGTAATAATCAAACCTTTGGCGATGTTACTGGCAGTACCCTCGAAGACCGTTTAAGCGAGTTTTATCGACAACATTACTGCGCCAGCAAAATGAAATTGGTGTTGTTATCTAATCAAACGTTAGATCAACTAGCGATATTAGCCGATACTTATTTTAGCGCGATTGAATCAAGAGGCCTCACGGTAGGTTATCCAGATGTGCCACTTTACCGCACTGATGCGAAAGCTATCGCCATTGCCATAAAGCCGGACCGCGACATCAAAAAATTACATCTAAATTTTATGATGCCGCATCACCTGATCAACTATCACAATAAACCACTATCTTATATTGGTTACCTCTTAGGTCACGAAGGGGCCGGCAGTTTGCTCTCTCACCTCAAAGCGCAAGGACTCGCCAATAATTTATCTGCCGGATCTGGGCTACACGGCTACAACTACACTGAATTTTCAATTTCCGTGTCGCTGACCACCCTTGGCCTGGCGAATAAAGACACTGTTATCGCACTGGTATTTCAACAAATAGCCTTGATAAAAGACCAAGGCGTTCAAGCGTGGCGCTATCTCGAAAAACATAGTTTGGTTAGAACCGCATTTGATTTTCAAGAGGCGTCTAACCCGAGTAATTTGACCAGCCACCTCGCCACTAATATGTTTCGTTATGCTAATAAAGACATCATCTTTGGCGACTATTCGCTCGAGTCTTTTGAGCCTGATGTTATCAATGCATGTCTTGATTTGATGGTGCCATCACAAATGCGATTAATTACCATCTGCTTAGATGCAATCACAGACCAACAATCAAAATGGTATGACACCCCTTATAAAGTTTCTCCGATTAGCGAAGCATCCCAGCAGTCTTGGCTGACGTCTCTTGCAGACACCACATTCCTAAGTCTTCCCAATGTAAACCCTTTTGTCGTTGAACGACTGTCATATCGCGGTAGTTCAACGCAACAGTGTGTTCCTAACGTATTGAAGGAAGTCCCAGGGTTTCGACTATGGCACATGGCAGAGACTCAATTTAAGGTACCCAAAGGCCACATTTATACCGCTATCGATAGCGACGCCGTTGGCAGTGATGCACGCAGCATCGCATTATGCCGATTATACGTTGAATTGCTCCATGATAACTTAGCTGAAATTACCTATGCAGCAGAGCTCGCCGGCATATATTACGATATTTATCCACACCAAAGCGGTTTAACGCTGCATGTCACTGGATTTACCCCCAAGCTGTTCCTCTACTTTGACATGCTTATCGACCAGATAATTCTCCGTGATTTTTCTCAGCAACGTTTTGACGAAATAAAGCATCAACTAATCACTAACTGGGAAAACAATAATAAAGCTAAACCGATTAACCGCTTATTTAGCCAACTGAGTATTGCGCTGCAACCTCGCCAATACAATGCTAGCAGCTTAAAGAACGCACTTAACGAGATTGATATTGAAGATTTTTTTCAATTTACCAAAGATCTTTTCAAGAATGTCCATCTCGAATCTTATGTTCATGGTGATTGGGATAGTAACGAAGTCGAAGTATTTGCTGATAGTATTTACCGTCAAATATCCTCACGAGCCAAACCGATGGCGCCATCAACTAAAGAACTTGTTTCGCTTGAAGGTATCGGCACTAAAATTTCAACACTTGATACCGAACACAGTGATCGCGCCATTATTGTTTATTACCAAGGACGTAATTCTACCCCGACATCGACAGCACTTTTCAGTTTGTTTAATCACCTTCTGAGCTCATTCTTCTTCACTAAGATAAGAACTGAGCAGCAGCTAGGCTATTTAAGCGGTACTAATTATATGCCGGTCAATCGTCACCCTGGGGTAATTCTTTATATCCAATCGCCTGTCGCCAAGCCACATTTATTACTCGATGCTATTGATCAGGTCTTAGTCGACTTTAAACAGTTTGTTACCGACCTCAATGAACAGGAATTCACGCATGCGGTTGAAGGTTTGTATAATCAGGTAGCTAGCCCAGATAAGACGCAGCAAAGTGCGGTACAACGCTTCTGGATTGGGATTGGTAATCGAGATCATTCGTTTGTGCATCGGGACAAAGTGATGGGGGCCATTGAGGCATCAGATAAAGCGAGTTTACTTCGGTTTATTACGGGCGTAATCTTGCAGCCAGAGCCTGACAGATTAGTATTAACCGCCTTAAATAGTGACGATAACCTAGCGGAACAAGTCATCGCGGGTCAAAAAATTACCAATATAACGGATTTTAAAGCACGCGCCGCTAAGGTCGTGCTTTAATTAAGTGCTTATTGCCACACTAATTTACTAAAGTGCTGGCGACACATCGATACATATCGTTCGTTACCACCAATCTCGACCTGTGAGCCGCTATTAAGAGCATTACCCTCGCTATCGGTGCGAACGACCATGGTCGCTTTACGACCACAATGACACACCGTTTTAAGTTCAATAAGCTTATCAGCCCAACTCATTAAATAGAGACTCCCTTGAAAAGGTTCTCCCATAAAATCAGTACGTAAGCCATAACACAATACCGGAATATTAAGTTCATCGACGACGTTACTAAGCTGCTTCACCTGTTCTTTGGTAAGAAATTGGCATTCATCTATTAGTAAACAATGTACCGGACCTTGCTTGAGTTTACTCGACATTAAACCAAATAAATCACAACTATCTGAGAATATATCAGCGTCTTGGCTTAAACCAATTCTTGAGGTGACTTTACCTTTGCCATATCTATTGTCGATAGACGCCGTAAAAATCACAGACTCCATCCCACGTTCTTTGTAGTTATAAGCAGACTGCAATAGCGATGTCGATTTACCAGCGTTCATCGCTGAGTAGTAAAAATAAAGTTGAGCCACAAAAATTACTCTATATCAAAAATTTGATTGCATTTTACCTTGCTTGGTAAAATTTAGGTACAAAAAAAGCGCCATCGGCGCTTTTTTCACGTTGTCAGTAACTTAAAGCTTAGAACTAAGCTCTGGTACTGCATCAAATAAGTCAGCTTCAAGACCAAAATCTGCCACTTGGAAGATAGGTGCTTCAGGATCTTTATTGATAGCAACAATGACTTTAGAATCTTTCATACCGGCCAAATGCTGAATCGCACCTGAAATACCAACGGCAATATAAAGGTCTGGTGCAACGATTTTACCCGTTTGGCCAACTTGCATATCATTTGGTACAAAACCAGCATCAACAGCAGCACGTGATGCGCCAACGCCAGCGCCAAGCTTATCAGCAACTTCTTCAAGCATTTTGAAGTTGTCACCATTTTGCATGCCACGACCACCAGAAATGATAATGTTAGCACTACCTAACTCTGGACGTTCAGAAACAGTCATTTCGCCACGAACGTAGCTTGATGTACCAGCATCATGTGCTGCATCAATAGCCACAACATCGGCACTACCTGTTTCTTCAACAGAATCAAATGCAGACGTACGAACGGTAATAACTTTGATGCTGTCACTACTCTTAACCGTTGCGATGGCGTTACCGGCATAGAATGGACGAGCAAATGTATCAGCCGATTCAACACGAATAATGTCAGAGATTTGTGCAACATCAAGCAATGCAGCGGTACGCGGTAAGAAGTTTTTACCGGTAGTCGATGCTGCCGCTAGAATATGGCTGTACTCTTTACCTAAATCGGCAACGAGTAAGCCAAGATTTTCTGCAAGTTGATGTTCGTACGCAGCATTATCAGCTACTAGTACTTTTGAAACGCCAGCAAGCTTAGCCGCAGTTGCTGCCGCATCGCCACAGTTTGAACCAGCTACAAGAACAGTGATATCACCGCCAATTTGTGCTGCTGCTGCAACCACTTTATGAGTGTCTGCTTTTAAAGAAGCATTATCATGCTCTGCAATTACTAAAATAGTCATTAGATCACCTTCGCGTCGTTACGTAGTTTTTCAACTAACTCATCTACAGATTCAACCATGATCCCAGCGCTACGAACAGCAGGACTCTCTACTTTCAACACTTCGATGTTCGTTGTAATTTCAACACCTAATTCTTCAGGTGTTTTCACAGCGATTGGCTTACGTTTTGCTTTCATAATGTTAGGTAATGAAGCGTAACGAGGTTCATTCAAACGTAAATCTGTCGTAACAACAGCAGGAAGTGTTAGTGCAACAGTCACTAGACCGCCATCAACTTCACGAGTTACTTCAACTTTATCACCATCAACTTTAACTTCTGATGCGAACGTGCCTTGTGGCATACCAGAAAGTGCAGCTAACATTTGACCTGTTTGGTTGTTATCACCATCAATCGTTTGCTTACCTAGTAAGACGATTTGTGGCTGCTCTTCTTCAACCACTTTATGCAGCAATTTCGCTACGGTTAAAGGTTGAACTTTTTCGCTTGTTTCAATTTGAATACCGCGATCAGCGCCTAATGCAAGGGCTGTACGAATTTGTTCCTGACAAGATTTCTCACCAATTGAAACAACGATGACTTCTGTAGCAACGCCAGCTTCTTTTAATCGTACTGCTTCTTCAACAGCAATTTCACAGAAAGGGTTCATTGACATCTTTAAGTTGCTTAGGTCGACATCAGTATTATCAGATTTAACACGCACTTTTACGTTGTAATCAACGACGCGTTTAATCGGGACAAGAATTTTCATTTACGTATCCTTTACCAGTAAAGTTAGCCAAGAGTATTTGGCAAAAATAAAACATGCGTTTAAATTAACGAATGTTCATCTCGAGGTCAACCTCTAAATCAACATAAAACCAATATAATCGCTGTAAAGCCATCGCAACAGCGATGTTTTTATTAATTCCTGAATATAGTCACTCAATAGGTTAAGATATCATCAAGGAATATTGGCAACAATCGCCATCAATAAATGATATACCAATTATAATAAACAACTACGCTTGTGGTGCAATTATTTAGTCAGATTGGTATTAGATTAGGATCATAATGAATAACGTTCAGCACTATTTAAAAGCATGCTTAATTGCGCTTCCTGTTACCTTAATTGGCTGTGGCGACGATGTCGGCAAAGTAAGCCTCGGGCTATTTACCACCTCTGACATTTTTATCGATGCCAAACACGATCCTAAGCTTCCCGGTGTCACGTGTCATATCAGTCATGTTGAGGCGAATTTTGATTTATCTGATCCATCAGATGCTAGTATCGCTTGTCGTCAAACTGGCGACATTACGCCAGCGCAATTAGCGACTATCAATCAAACGAAAGACGGCGAAGTCGTGTTTACAGAGTCATTAAGCATATTATTTAAGACCCTTAAGGTTCGACGAATTTACGATAAAGAAAACAATACGTTAGTCTATTTGTCTTATTCGACTAAAGAAACCAATGGCAGTTTTAAGCATTCACTATCCACTGTTAGTCTATATCGCTAACTATTGATAAAAATGACGACGCCAACGAGGCACTGAAATTTAATAACATTACAATTCAATTACTTAAAATATGGCATCGTGTTTGCTATATTAGGTCAGGAATGAATATAATAAAACAAACAATTGTAATTATAAGGACAGAAAAATGAGCTTATTCACCATGATATTTCTAATCGTCGTATCTTGTGTCATCGGCGACATCATTAAGAAACGTAGCAAAAATCATAAATGCAACGCACCGGAGCTTGAAAAGGATATGGAGCGACTCATTAGCATCAATGAGCAACTGAACGGTACCGTGAAGAGTCTGCAAACACGTGTCGCGAATCTGGAAACGATTGTGACACAAGAAGGCTATGACCTTAAAAGCAAAATCAATAGCCTATAATCAATCTTGCTGAGCCACGGGAAATTGATTGCTAGCGTCGATAAATCGTCGATTGACGGAGCAATATACAATAATGGCGACTAACCCAACCATTTCGATAATGATTGGGTACGTCACCATAACATGTTGTAGGTTATGCAATGAAAGGTGACCAATCGAGATAAGGTAGCTTAGTTGGAACAACGCCGCTAACGCCATGAGTCCCCTAATCATATGCCACAAAACTTCAACCACAAATCCCATACCAACCCGGCGAATACTCGCGATGATCGCGACAATTAGCCCTGGCAACGCAATAATGAGTGATGCCGTAAATTGTGTTTTTGACGGGTAAAAAACATTGAGCAGAGCCGCACTATCTTGACGGTACGACAGCGCCACAATCCAAATGACATAACTACGCAATAAAAAAGCGAGACCGAGATAAAAGGTCCACGGAACCTTCAAAGCACCGTGTTTGTCATAATCTGTGAACGGGTTATAACGCACGTTAGAACTGCTTTAGAAAGTCAATTAAACCTTGCTCATCGAGTGTGTCGATGCCCAAATCCTGTGCCTTAGTCAGTTTTGATCCCGCTTTCTCACCCGCCACTAACATCGTCGTTTTAGCTGATACACTACCGGCGACTTTAGCGCCTAACCCCGCGATGATCTCTTTCGCTTCACTGCGTCCCATCGTCGTTAGCGTGCCGGTGATCACCCAAGTCTGTCCTTTTAACGGTAATTGGCCTTCACTTTTCTCTTGGATGACATCCCAATGCACACCGGCCGCAATCAACGAAGCGACAACCTCTTGATTATGCTCTTTCTTGAAGAAGTAATAGATATGCTTTGCGACTATTTCACCAACATCATCCACTCGCTGTAAACGCTCGATTGACGCTGCCGCCACGTTTTCTATCGTTTTAAAGTAGCTAGCAAGGTTAGCCGCAGTTGCTTCACCGGCCTCCCGAATCCCCAAGCTAAAGATAAATTTGGCCAAACTAGTATGCTTTGCCACCTCGATAGCACTCAGCAATTTAGTGGCTTTTTTCTCCCCCATCCGTTCGAGGGTCAACAATTGGCTTACTTCTAAAGTAAATATATCACCAGGCGTTGCAATGAGTCCTTCATCGACTAGCTGCTCTACCAATTTGTCACCCAAACCATCGATGTCCATCGCTTTACGGGATGAAAAGTGCTTAATGGCTTCTTTACGCTGAGCTGGACACAACAATCCACCGTTACAACGAGCAACGGCCTCGCCCTCTAAACGTTCAATCTCTGAATCACACACCGGACATGTCGGCGGAAATTCAATGTCTCTAGCATCTTGTGGGCGCTGGGCTATCACCGCTGAAACAATTTGTGGTATCACATCACCGGCGCGCCTAATAATAACGGTATCGCCAATTTTAACCCCAAGACGCTCTATTTCATCACGATTATGCAATGTTGCGTTACTCACAGTAACACCACCAACAAAGACAGGATCAAGTCTAGCAACAGGCGTTATCGCGCCAGTACGCCCAACCTGAAATTCAACATCGAGTAACGTTGTCATCTCTTCTTGCGCAGGGAATTTATAGGCGATAGCCCAGCGAGGTGCCTTAGCGACAAAGCCTGCCTTGTCTTGACTGACGATGCTATCAAGCTTATTGACCACGCCATCTATTTCATAAGCTAATTCACTACGACGACTAAGAATATCCTGATAATAACTCAGCATATCAGCAACGCTTTCAACCTGCTTAATCTCAGGACAAACCGGCACTCCCCAGCTTTTTAATTGCTGCAACTGCTCATAATGTGAAGATGCTAGCTCACTGTTACGGCCATCAACAACGCCGGTTGAATAGGCATAAAACGACAAACCACGGCTAGCAGTTATCTTTGAGTCAAGCTGACGTAGACTCCCGGCAGCAGCATTACGCGGATTAGCAAACGCTTTCTCATTATTCTTAACAGCTTTGGCGTTAATTGCATCAAAAGCTGCAAATGGCATAAATACTTCACCGCGCACTTCAATCCGTTCAGGAAAGTTATCGCCACGTAGCGTTAACGGTATCGCTGCAATCGTTTTAACATTAACAGTAATGTCTTCACCAACTAGCCCATCACCACGGGTGGCAGCGCGCAAGAGTTGACCATCTTGATACAACAAACTGACGGCTAAACCATCAAGCTTAGGTTCACAGCAAAAGGCACCGTCACTTTTACCGACACGTTCTTGCAACTTGCTGACAAAATCATTCATCTCATCATCACTAAACGCATTGTCCAACGACAACATTGGTTTTAAATGAGTGATTTGAGAAAATGATTTTAACGGCTCACCACCAACCCGTTGGGTCGGCGATTGTGGCGATTTTAACCCAGGGTGCTGGGCTTCAAGTGCTTGCAACTCTCGCATGATCCTATCGTAATGCGCATCAGGCACCGTCGGCGCATCTAAGACGTAGTACTGATAATTATAATCATTTAATTGACTGGCTAATTGTTTAGCGACTTGCTCGGGAGATGTTGTTTGTTGACTCATGACGAACTCTTAAGAAAAAGCGCCGAAAGTGGCTCGGCGCATTTATGAATGGTTTAAGCGTAGACTATTTAATTAATAATAATTTACGTTCTACTTCTCTAATACGTTGTACATAATGCTGGGTCGATTGCTTAGTCAGTGTCGAACGATCACCGTCCAATACCTGACCATCAAATGCTTCTGCGATTTTGGCCGCGGCATTAAGCATCATGTTAAAGGTTTCCATGTTGCCATGCTGATGTGGAATGGTCATAAATAACGATACGCCACTGGTGCTAAATTGCTCCATGTTATCGACATCAAACGTACCGGGATTAACCATGTTAACTAAAGAGAACAATACATCTCCTTTACCAGTCGCTTGTTGATGACGATGGAATATATTCATGTCGCCAAATTTCAAACCTAGCGTTAACAAAGTCGGTAATAACACCGCGCCGCCTATCTCTTGATTGTCACTGGCAACAACATTTAGCACTAACACGTCCATCGGTTCGCTAGGCAGTGGCTTCTGTACTGCTTGCTCTTTCGCTGGTTCTTTAACTTGCTCTTTCGGCTCGCTGTGCTCTTTAGTTGCGCCGACGTGAGGCTCTAAATAATCTTCTTTCTCTTGCATGATAGGTGAGTCAAATACTGGCGCACTGGCAACTTTCTTATCCGTCGTTGCCGAGGGCGCAATCTCACCCAATACACTTGAGGCTGATTGTGGCTCTAGCGCTACTGAGAAATTGATCGCTTCTGGCGGCTGCTCATCATCCGCCGTTTCTTCAATCGCCAGATCCGATTCCTCGCTAGAGACTGCGATGGTCGGTTTAGCGTCTTTCACTTGAGCTGCTTCGGTATTTGTTGGTTCTTTCTTTCTCACCACACCAACACCATGACGGTCAAAACCACCACCGTCTCGAATCGCGTTACCGTCGCCATCAGTTTCGTTTAAATTAAGATGGCTAATATCTATTGGTTTATTCGCTTTGCGAATGCCAATCAAACCGTGAATGAGGATCGCGGCGATAACTACAACGCCGGCGACCAATAATATAGTGCGTAATTCAAAATCCATTAAAACCAACCAAATTTATTATTGCTGTGCCAAGGAAACGGCGGCGTCAACATCTACCGTCACGACACGAGAAATACCGGGTTCTTGCATTGTGACACCGGTTAACTGTGTTGCCATTTCCATTGAAACTTTATTATGTGTTATATAAATAAACTGTACTTTCTCAGACATCTCTTTGACCAAATTACAGTAGCGTTCGACATTTGCGTCATCAAGTGGCGCATCAACCTCATCGAGCATACAAAATGGTGCAGGGTTAAGCTGAAAGATAGCAAACACTAATGATAATGCGGTTAGCGCTTTTTCGCCACCACTTAACAGTGCAATTGTGCTATTTTTCTTGCCCGGAGGCTGAGCCATGATACTCACGCCCGATAATAGTAGGTCACTATCGGTTAACGTCAGCTGAGCGCTACCGCCACCAAACACTTTTGGAAAGAGCTTTTTAAAGTCTTGATTAACACTATCAAATGTTGCTTTAAACTTCTCTCTTGTTTGACGGTCAATCTTACGAATTGCGCTTTCAAGGGTTTTTAAGCCTTGCTCAAGATCGTCATTTTGCGCCGTTAAATAATCTAAACGAGACTTTTGTTCATTATACTGCTCAATTGCCGTTAAGTTTATCGCGCCCATTGCAGCGAGTTTATCTCGAATATCACTGAGTTGCTGATGCCATTCCTTGACTAAGTCTTGACCGTTTAGCGCCTGCGCTAGTACAGCCATTTCCCGTTCAGAAATTTCCAGCACCTGCTGCTGGGCCAATATTTTTACTTTTAGGGTTTCTTTCTTGACCCGTAATTTTTCGATTTGTGATTGTAGTTTATCTTTTTTCTGCCCTTCGACTTGCCATTGCTCGCTAAAGCCAGCACTGGCCTTGGTAACCGTGTCAACGAGTTCTATTTGTTGTTGCTGCGCCGACTTCTTATCAAATAACTGCTGATTGTGCAGTTTAAGCTTTTCTTGATGCTGTTGTAATGGCGCCACTTGAGCATCGAGTTCGCTCGTTAGCGCGACAACCTCTTGGCCAAGCTCAGTTCGTTGACCGTCAATACTTGCCAATTGCGTAGTACAATTATCATGTTTTAATTGATGCTTTTGGACCAACATCTGTTGCTGATGGACCTTTTGCTGATCCTGCTGTTGCTTATTTTGTAGGATCTTCACTTGTTGTTTAGCGATTTGACGGCTACTTTGCGCCAATTTTAATTGCTCATCGACACTCGATAATACTTTAGCCAATCTTTTAATATCTGTTTGATAATCTTGTAACTGTTGTTTTTCCAACGCAAGTAGCTGACTATTTTGTTGGTGCATAGCGATGACTTCATCTAAGTTCGTCACCAAATGTTGCCATTGCTGTTGCTCTAACAACCACCGCTGCTTGGTCGCTAGCATTGTATGCTGCGCCGTTTGCATCAGCTTATAACACGACTCTTTTTCACTTAATGCATTGGTTAAATCAAGTTTAGTGCACTCTTCTTGGCGACGAGCCTCACTTAAATTGGATTGGCCATTGTCGATTTGTGGCTGTAATTGCTCTAATTGTTGTTTTAGTGCCAGCAGCCCCGTATTTTCCGCCTGCTCATTATCTTGACCGATCACACAAAAATGGTGGCTAAGCCACGTTCCGTCCATGGTAACGACAGATTCGCTGTCGTTTAATGACTCGAGTATTGCAGTCGCTTGAGCGAGGTCACTCGCGACATGGATATGGCGACACAAACTAGTGATTACATCATTGACCGCTATATCTGTTGATTGGATAAAATCACTTAAACGATATTGCGTAGCAGGTGTTGATATTGACAATGATTTAGCCAACACAGTATGGCGAGGTAAGGTATCTAACCCACTTAGTTGCTCAACTACAAATGCATTTAAATAGGGTTTTAATACCGTCTGGGCGGCAGCCTGCCACAATGGTTCTACCGTTAGTAGCTGCCATAACTGGCGGGTGTCATCGTAATGTTGGGCCAACTGCTGTGTTTGTGGTTTAACCTGCCCTTTGATCATTAACTCAAGCGTTGAGCGTCGGTTTTCTAGCTGTGCTAATTGCAATTGACGTTCATTAACAACACTGTGCTGCGTTGCTGCAATCTGCCGCGCGTTAATTATCCCTTGTTCACTTTGTTGATGAGCCAGTGTCGCACTTGAGACAAGCTGTTGCTCTTGTTGCATCTGTTGTTCAAGGTTTTTTGGGCTTAGTTTTTGTTGCGCTGCAATAAGCTCTAGCTGCTTATTCGCCGAATGCTCGAGTTGGCTAACCAGTTTGATATGATCTTTACTGAGCTGCTCACTACTCTGCCGAGCCACCAACAATTCACCGTTAATCCGCTGTTTTTCTTGTTGCAGCTCATTAAACGAATGTTCATTGTGCTCACTATCGTGTTCGTGTTGCGCTAACGCTTTATCACTACCGCTCAAATTTTGCTGCAATATCGGTAGCGCCAACGATGACTCTTCAAGGAGTTGCTCTGCCTGGCTCAAGCTATCGCTTTGGTGCTGACGTTGTTGATTCAACGCCTCTAATTTTAGTGACAGTGCACTCTGTTTGTTCTCACCTTGTTGTCTACGTTGCGTTAAGTGTTCAATACTCAACTTGACGCGAGCAATCTCGGTCTCTATTTGATGACAATCATTGGTCAGGGCATGTAACATCTGACGCTGCTGGCTCAACGAACTGCTACGTTGTTGTTCACTGGCCTGCAATTGCGCCAAATCGCTTTCAACTTGGCCCATCTGTACTTGCTGTTGTGCCAGCGTAATGTCAACTTGGCTTAATTCATTAAAAAAGCTTTGCCACCTAGCCACCACGATATTTTGATTAAGCTCACGCTCTTGCTTTTTGTGGTCAGTGTAATCTTGGGCAAGATTAGCTTGCGTCTCTAGACTAGCGATTTGACCTTCTAGTTCATGGCGTAGATCCGCTAAACGACTTAGGTTCTCACGACTGTGGCGGATCCTGTTTTCGGCATCACGCTTGCGCTCTTTGTATTTGCTTATTCCTGCCGCTTCTTCAATAAATACACGCAGTTCCTGCGGTTTAGATTCAACCAAACGAGAAATGGTGCCTTGTTCGATGATCGCATAGCTACGCGGACCTAATCCGGTACCAGAAAGTAAGTCACTGATATCGCGGCGGCGACATTTTTGGCCATTAACATAATAATCAGACTGGCCATCACGACTGACTTGGCGCTTAATCGAGATGTCGGTAAAGCTAGCCCATGGGCCAACAGCGGCGCCGTCACTGTTATCAAACATTAACTCAACACTAGCAGTTGAAATAGGTTTACGCGCACTGGAACCATTAAAGATCACGTCGGTCATACCTTCACCGCGCAGGTTTTTAGCGCTAGATTCGCCTAGAACCCATCGCACAGCGTCAATGATATTAGATTTTCCGCAACCATTTGGGCCCACAACAGCGCTTAGCGCTTGCGTAAACTCAATTTTGGTGGGATCTACAAAGGATTTAAATCCGGCTAGTTTTAAATATTTTAAGCGCATGTAAGCGTCTATGTCTCTCTATTTACTCGCCGCTATTATTACACAGGCCAACGTAAATAGCAGGTTAACGGGCTTTAATCGATTAATTTTGTAACACTTTTTATCTATTTTCATCCATAATATCGCTCTATACTGATACGCGACTCGATCTCATAAGGAATTTTCATTTTGTTGGACAAATCTCGTAGTGGCGCTAGCCACTTTTTAAAAGGCTTTGAGCTAATACAAACCCCAGGTTTGCGCAGCTTTGTGCTCATCCCATTATTGGTTAATTTATTGCTGTTTAGTGTCGCATTCTATTTTCTGTATTTACAACTCGAAGTGTTTTTTGCCTACCTCGACGATTTTCTACCGGACTTTTTGAGCTGGCTTAATGTCGTGTT
>Ga0209395_1002751_pt1 | contig 22542 bp, 20 predicted proteins | sample GOMGulsemesocosm_3_FD_184635 | JGI IMG/M metagenome (GOLD analysis project Ga0209395, IMG submission 184635) | Methane-oxidizing microbial communities from mesocosms in the Gulf of Mexico - GOM9D Gulf of Mexico (SPAdes) (version 2) | ecosystem: Environmental > Aquatic > Marine > Cold seeps... | reverse complement strand
TTAAAACAACAAATTCTATCTTTGTAACGCTCTAATAAAGGCATTGCATTTGGTTGTGCAAAATCTTCAAATTGCAATAAAACATGTGGCCAGCGGCGTTTAACAGCGCTAACAAATAACTCTAAAAATTCATCATAAGAATCTTGATCAATACGTTTATGTCGTGCCCCCATATACATAGGGTCATCTAATAACTTCTGATTATTAGTACCAACATCAAGCATTACTGGCAAAGTATGCGCTGGACTAATACCACCACAAGCAGTGTAAAGAGACAGTTTTCCAATAGGAATACCCATGCCGCCAATGCCCTGATCGCCAAGACCCAAAATACGTTCACCATCGGTAACCACAATCACTTTTACTTTATTTTTAGTCGCGTTACGTAACATGTCATCAATATTAAATCGATCTTCGTATGAGATAAATAAACCACGTGAACTGCGGTAAATATCTGAAAATTGCTCACATGCATCACCAACGGTTGGTGTATAAATGATAGGCATCATTTCAGCTAGATTTTCCTGCACTAATTTGAAAAACAAGGTTTCATTATTGTCGTGAATAGCACGCAAATAAATGTGTTTATTAATATTGGTATTAAAACAGCTGTACTGGCGATAGGCTCGTGCAGCTTGTTCTTCGATAGATTCAAAACGAGGAGGTAATAAACCCGTTAAGTTGAAGCTGCCACGTTCTTCTTTACTAAAGGCACTGCCTTTGTTCAGTAATGGCGTTTCTAATAATGAAGGACCTGCATAAGGAATATATAGTGGGCGTTGCGATTGAGGCATGTGACTGGCTGCTTATATGTTTGATGGATAATGGAAATAAACTTACTTTATGCGCAAAGTATAGATGATATTAATCTCACTGCAAAGCAAGCAAATAGGTGATTTTGTGAAAAATGAGGGTTATTTGTTTGAATCGATTATTAATCGATTTGAAAAAGATATTTCCGTTCTATAATGTGAAAAAATCGCTTAGCTTTTGCATAAAGGTTCTAAGTATACAAAAATAAGGTGCTAATCAACTTCAGCCATCCAAGCGAGTTGAATCGCTTCAAGTACACGTTCACCGCAATGGGCGGGGTCATCCTCAAAGCGCTCTAATTCAAGGACCCATTGCCTTAGCTCAGTGAAATGTAACTTAAATGGATCAACATTTTCATGTTGTTCAATCAAGTCTAACGCTATTTCTTGGGAGTCAGTCCACAGTAGTCCATTTGCCATTTTATTAACCTATATCGAAGGGAGAGTTAAGTCGTTGACGATTCTTCGTATGCTAAAACAACAATCGAAAGAAAAAGTAGTCTGCAATTAACATTAGTATAAGCCAAATTAATAGCAACCTCGCTTTTCGACAAAAGGCACAGTCGGTTTGCCACCAACGCTTTTGTTCACCTTTCATTTTCTATCCACCTTTAATTCCTTCACTAACACCATAATTACATCTTAACTTATTTGTTATCGGTTGTGATAACTCGCTCTGCTCACCAAGAATCAAACTAGTTTTACAGTACAACTATTAACACAGGAAACTAAATAACACTAAAACCGCAGATAAACAAAACCTAATGCTAATATAGTAGATAAAACTAGATTTAAATTTCACATTTAAGCAAAAGGCTATTACATGGATTCATTCGATAAACATATTCTTAGTATTTTACAAAAGGATTGTACACTTTCAACCAGTGATATTGCAGAACGAGTAGGCCTTTCTACCACACCTTGTTGGCGACGAATTCAAGCGATGGAAAAATCTGGCGTAATCAGAGCACGTGTTGCGTTGGCAGATCCTGAAAAACTCAATGTTGGGCTGTCTATATTTGTTATGGTAAAAACCAATCAGCATAACCCTGATTGGTTAAGTACTTTCGCTAAAGTAGCAGAAGATTTTCCTGAAATTGTTGAGTTTTATCGCATGAGTGGTGATGTAGATTATTTACTTCGAGTGGTAGTTCCCGACATGAAAGCTTACGACAGATTTTACAAAGCCTTAATCAAAAAAGTTGACTTCTCAGATATCAGTTCGAGTTTTGCTATGGAAGAAATTAAATATACTACCTCCCTACCCGTTGACTACATTTAGCATAAAATAAATCCCCAATCACTGACCGTTTTTATCTTTTTATTGCATTATAATTGATTTAAACGGTTAGTAAATTTACTTCACAACTTTTAAAACATCCCCTTTCTTTAAAATACACAAGTAACAACAAAAACAAAAAGCAAAAAAATACATATTAAAAACAAAGACATTATCGCCCGCTATCAAGTTGACCCCAATGATGCCAGTGCTTGGCAGATTAGTGAAGTTCGTGAGGACTCTCAGGACTCAACTGACAGTGAAGTTTTTATGCAAGTAGACTTTGAATATCAACTTGACCGACCTTTTATACAATCAATAAAGTTTGGTGGTAAATACAAACAACACCAAAGAGACTTTTACCGATTACGCTCTAAAAATGGTGGTTACACTGGTATGGCAGGTGACTTGGGCTGGACATTAGCAGACTATGCTGCGCCCTTCCCGTCCAATTACCTTGATGGGATTGGCTCAAGTCAAACATTGAAAAACTATGCTTTTGCCGATATAAATTCTCTTGAACAAAGTTATCAAACCTTAGATTTTGTTCAAGGTGAAGAAAAACCTAGCACCTTCGACATTACCGAGAGTACGTTTGCTGCCTACGGTAAAATTAACTTTTCGGGCGAATATTACCGAGGAAATTTAGGTATTCGAGTTGTTCATACTCTACAAGATGCATCAGCCTTTCAAAAGGTAGAAGAAGTTGAGACTATCTATAATGATTACCAGTGGTATAACACGGATAAAAACTATACCGACATCTTGCCTAGCATCAATATTGTTATGGACTTTAGTGAGGATGTAGTTTTTCGTGTTGCCGCATCAAAAGTCATGTCTCGCGCTGAATATCACCATTTAATGCCATCTACGAATTATAATGTCACTCAGCGTCAAGGCGCCGGTGGTAACCCAGAGTTAGAGCCATTTAGAGCAACCAATTTTGATCTCGGGGTAGAATGGTATTTTGATGAAGCCGCACTTTTTTCAGTGGCGGCCTTTCATAAAGATATTCAATCGTTTATCGATATTAAACGTTACCAAGAAACTTATGAAGGTAAAAGCATGATAATAAACCGCCCAGTAAATGGCAGCGGCGGTAGTATTTATGGCTTGGAATTAAACCTACAACAAGAGCTTTTTTATGGCTTCGGCCTGATTGCCAATTACACTTTGGTTGAGGGGGAAAGAAAAGACGCCTTCACTGGTAAAAACATCAATATTCCAGGTAACTCAAAACACAGTACCAACCTAACCAGTTATTATGAAAATGATTGGGTAAGTACCCGTTTGTCATATAATTTTAGAACTGAATTTGCTACCAGTGTAGGGGAAGAAATAACTGATGATTATGGTCAATGGGATATCAATATATCCTTTAGTGTCACAGACTACTTATCATTAGTTTTTGAAGGTATTAACTTAACTGATGAAATTATTTATACCTATGAGCGCAATGAATACGCCCCCATTGGCATTTATAAAAATGGCCGACGTTATTACGCCGGCGTAAGGGTAGGTTTTTAACTAAAACTGTGCAGAAAAGCTAAGCGAATAACCATCTTGATCAGCCTCATACTTGTCATTATCATTGGTATTATAACCAGCTTGCACTGAGTAATTATTATTGATGAAATAACTAGCAGCTATACCATAAGTGTCCGCCATATCAAAAGCATCATCCTTACTATAAAAGACAGACACTGACGTTTGTTTATTAAAGTAATAACTACTGTTAATACTCCAACGATCCTCAGAAAAAAAGTTATCACTATTATCAATAGTGTAATCACCACCCAAAACCAAATAGCTATCTTGTGTTAATGATAAAAAGTATCGAGAAGAAAGCTGATGAATATCAAAATCTTCGTCAACATTGTAAGTGAAACCTAGATAGTCAGAACCCGATAATTGCAAATTATAACTGGCGCTATAATTAAAATAATCATTGTCGACATTATAATAGTCATGCTTAGTATCGTCATAATAATAATCAGCGCGAATAACTAAATTATCTAAAATAAAATACCCTAACGAGGCAGAGTAGCCCTTATCACTTCTATCAACGGAGGGGCTGTCATATGCATCACTTACATAGGTAACATCATATTTAGTATAACTATAACCAGCACCAACTAAGAAATTATGGCTAATCCATTGTCCGCCTATATTTAGACTGTTACTGCTATTTTCCCAACCAAAATCATTGCCTTGGTATGCAGTAGAACTTTCAGAATCATTATTGCTTAGCAAAGCATAAACATTGCTGCTGGTATTAATGTAATCAAATTCATTTAAGGGACCAAGTGCCTGCCGCTCTTCGAAAAAATATTGGCTAAATAGGGAGAGGTTATTCGAGTCAGATTTATCTTGATAATCAGCCAAGGGTACATTTAACTTAGTGTTATCCTGCGAATAAGCTAACGAAGAAAAAGATTGATAGCTTTCAGCAAAAGCCGCATTACCGATAAGTATTGAAGCTATGGTTGATAGTTTTATAAGAGATGGTAGCTTTATGGAGGTTGCTTGCTTCATCGTGAATATCCTTATTATTTTATTGTCCATGAAAAATTAGAGTGAATATGACACTAATAGTTTTATTAATCTACTAATCCTCTAATAAACTTACACTTTTTATACAAATCTATTACAGATACAAACAATCGTAAGTTACCAAACAAAGTACTAACAACTTAAGCAATACACTCGGTATACTAGGCAGATATTACTTTCTAAACTCCCCATATTGTGGCAGGTCGGCGATGAGCAACATTAAATTTTCAAGCACAGAAACAGAACAATTGGTGACTAAAATTCAAGGTTATTTTGCTAAGGAGTTAGACCAGGATCTTGGTCAATTTGATGCCGAGTTTTTACTAGATTTCTTCTCAAAAGAAGTCGGTGCTTATTTTTATAATCGCGGCTTATTTGATGCTCAAACGATAATCGCTTCAAAATTAGAACATATCAGTGAAATGGTAGAAGAAGGCATTAATGAAATAGAAAAGCCTGTTAGTTGAACTTCATTCTGTCGGTATGGGTGATAAAGCGCCGCGAAACATGAGTTAACCACGGCTGCTTTGAGTTATATTAACTAGAAGTTATATATTAGTTGTTTTTAGCTAGTCTGCCCCGCCTTCCACTTCAATAAATTTAATCTCTTCTGCCACTAACGCACCGTCGCTATTTACTGTTCCATCAACGTCAATCAATGCACCTTTCTTTAAATCACTGGCACTACCATTTTCAAACTCGGTTTGCAGGTTAGTAACAACTTGATGGCTATTAACGGTAAAATTCATAATGCTAGTAAATGTATTTATTTCGCCAAGTAACTCCACATCATTACTCTTTTCTTCACCGTCAATTTCAACATTTACCGCCAACCAGCCATTAGTTTTATAGGTAACTTCAACCTCTACTTCATCGTTAAGTGCTAAGGCACTGAAAAAATCAACTTGGTTTACCCTGTTGCCAAAAGTATCCTCAAATTCAGTTTTTTCATTGGTTAAGATAGTTATTCCTTTCACTGAAAAACTTGCTAAATCCAGTTCTATACCATCAACAACACCTTCAATCTCATAAGAGTTTTGCTCGGTTGCACCCGTTTCGTCACGCTCGACTTTACGGCTAATTAATACGCCATCAACTTCATAAGCATCAACCTCCACTTTGTCACCAATAGCTATATCGATGAAGTTGAAATAACGTAGCGCTTGGTCTGAATCATCTTGGTACTGGGTAAACTCATCTACGGAGAATGCTTGAGAAAATAGCGTAAAACTTGTATCAGTCACTGACTCGACAATACCTTCAAGATTAATTTCAGTGGCTAAGTCGACACGAATACTACTTATAGGGTAAATAGGTGCTGCTGACTCTTGTTCAAGAACTATAGCAACTAAGGTAACTTGACTGCCAATTTGAAGACTTTCATCATTTCCTTGAATAAATTCAGAGCTATCCGTCAATGCATATTTTCGGCCATCTAACTTGATTATTGTTACCGCTTCTTCTTTATCAATATCCTCAACAATCCCGGTAATCTCTAATGTGCCGTCAACAAACAAAATCAAGCTTTGTACCGTAACCTCGCCAGCAATAAATTCATTCTCAATTGGTGTAAACTTGCTTTTTATCTGTACCAGTGAGCCTGCATTCAATAGACCGGTAATATCTGCCTCAGCATAATTTACAAATAAATGACCTATAGAGAAGGTTCTATTTACTTTATTAATGTTACTTATAGTACCTGTTAATTGCGACTCCGCTTGTTGCTCTTTTGTTTTTAAGTAGCTAACAATAAAATGACCATATTCATTTTCAAGGGCACTGAGCTCAACAAATGACCCTGTTGTTAATTCACTAAAGAGCACATTATCAAGCTTAGTGTCTCCCGTAATCAGATAAGTTTGTCCTAAAATAGTTAATGAATTAGCAGCAAGATCGATAACATCAATGACACCAATAACATCAGCAAGATATGTAACCTCAAGCGCCTCAGGGTCATCACTGCCTCGTTGTTGTGCAGCTATGATAACTTTCATACCTACTTTAAGCGCCATTTCATCACTTTTTTTACCATTCTCTATTATGAAGCTGTCTTTAGTGAGGTAACGAACACCGTTAACATAAACACTGCCAAAGCCACTAATCACACCAGAGCTAGTTACATGACTTACAGGCTCTTCATCGTCAGAGCCACAACCAACTAAAACTAAGCTTGCTATAGAAATAGCCACCATTGTTCTATATAAATGACGCATAACCACAATTCCATTAAATAATTTTCCGCAAGTCTAACACTGGCTACTTTAGTTTTTGCGCCAACATTGTTGTCTTTTGTTACTGTCTGTAAAGCTTAGAATAGACATAAAAAAACTCGCCGAAGCGAGTTTTTTTTAACTTATGAGGTAGCGTTATTAATAGCTATTATTTAGTTTTCACTGGAAAGCCACGATCACGCATTAACGCTTCAACTTTAGCATCACGACCTCTAAACGCGCGGTACGCTTCACTTGGATCTACAGCGTTACGCACACTAAATAAGTGCTCTACCAATTTATCAGCAACGTCTTCATCGTAAAAGCCACCTGGTGCTTGTGCAAAAGCTTCAGCCGCATCAGAGGTTAATACTTCAGCCCACATGTAACCATAATAGCTTGAGGCATAACCTTCGCTGCTAAAAATGTGGCCAAAGTGTGGACTACGATGGCGCATAACAATTTGCTTAGGCATCTTAAGTGCACCGAGAGTTTCTCGTTCGAACTTATCGGCATCAATTCCCGTTGGATCTACCGTATGAAACTTCATATCCACTAGAGCTGAAGCTAGGTATTCAGTTGTTTTAAACCCTGAATTAAAAGTAGCCGCTTGTTTAATTTTTTCGATAAGTGATTTTGGCATTGGCTTGCCAGTTTTGTAATGTACAAGATAGTTATCAATCACTTCATCCGTTGATAACCAACGCTCTAGTAATTGTGATTGAAATTCAGTGTAATCTCGTACACCTGAGTTTAACTTAGGGTATTCTACTTTCGACGCTAAAAAGTGTAAGGCATGACCAAATTCATGGAAATAAGTTTCAGCATCAGACCAAGAAATTAACGTTGGTTGACCTGCTACACCCTTAGAGAAGTTTGAGTTGTTAGATGACAGTACATTCTTCTTACCTTGGAATGTGGTGTGAGAACGATAAGTCGTTGCCCATGCACCTGAACGTTTACCTTTACGAGCAAATGGGTCTAAATACCATAAACCAATATGTTCACCTGATGTTTTATCTTTGACTTCCCAAACACGTACATCTTCATGGAAAACGGGAACAGAGCCATCAGTCACTTCACTAAAACTAAAGTTAAATAAACGTCCCGCAACATAGAACATCGCTTCACGTAGATTGTTTAGCTGCAAATACTGCTTCACTTCATCTGAGTCTAAATTGTATTTATCTTTACGTACTTTTTCAGCATAAAAACGGTAATCCCATGCTTCAATTTGTTCGATTCCGTCTTGTCTTTTGCCTATCGCCAACATGTCCAAAACTTCTTCATTGACACGGGCAATAGCGGCAGGCCATACAGATTCCATCAAGGCAATAGCATTTTCAGGTGACTTTGCCATACGATCTTCTAAGCGCCATGAAGCATAGTTTTTATAACCTAATAAACCAACACGTTCATGACGTAATTGTAAAATTTCAGCTATGATGGCGTTATTATCATGCTGGTCGCCATTATCACCACGACTATAGTAACTTTTCCAAACAGCTTTACGTAATTCACGTTCTGTAGAATAAGTTAAGAATGGGTCCATTGAAGAGCGGGTGTTCGTGATGGCGTATTGACCTTGATGATCACGCTCATCTGCAGCAGCAGCTGCAACATTAACAACTGATTCGGGTAAACCACCTAATTGTGATTTATCTAAATACAGCACATAACCTTCTTCATCAGCTAGAATGTTATTACCAAACTTGGTTTGAAGGGTAGATAACTGTAAGTTTATCTCTGCATAACGTTTCTTATCGGCTGCATTTAGCGTAGCGCCATTACGAGCAAAGCTATTATAGGTTAATAATACTAAGCGTTGATTTGCGGGGCTCATCGCCTTAGTTGCATCACTGTTGTAAACAACTGAGATACGTTTAAATAACTTATCATTTTGCTTAATTTTTGAAGAGAAAGCTGACAGCTTTGGTGCTATTTCACCTTCTAACTGTCGAAACTCCGGACTTGATTTATTTGAGCGCCAAATACCGTAATAGCTAAAAAGCCTATTAAGTTCCGCACCTGCTCCTTCCATAGCAACAATAGTATTTTCAAACGTAGGGGCTTCGTTATTATTAGCAATAAGTTCTACTTCAGCTAATTCCAACGCCATGGCTTGTTCCATAGCTGGTAGCAATCCACTAAGTGATACTTGATCAAATGCAGGAACGCCTTCAAAGGGTCCTTGCCATTTAGCAAGCAGTAAATCTTTTGACTGCTGAACTATTTGTGAATCGGCTGTACTTGTACTCGACATTTTCGGCTGTGTATCTGTCGTTGCTGTTGAGCAACCCATCAACAAGCTAGAAACTAAAAATGCTTTAATAAATAAGGGTTTCATTGAATATTATCTCTTTATAATGACCCACTTAGTGTAACAAGCATCAATCAAAGGATATATATGGGTCACTGCCACCTATCCCACTTTCAGTGCAGTTAGTCTTATTTTATTTTTATATTTATTTTTATATTACAGAGATAAAAAAGGCCGACTACAAAAGTAGCCGGCCCAAAGGGGAGTGGAATTATAACAAGTCTAATAAGTAATTTTCTCTGTCCATAAGAATGATGACTAACTGATTTGATATGGGTTGGGAGCTCCCCTTTAAACTGTGTAGAGTAAGTGTTTACTCACTCTTTATTCTGTAATAGTAATTTATTTATTCTTAATTCAGATTACTGAGTAACAGCCGTTGTTTTGGTTACAAAATCAATTAATTCTTGTTCTGTTATTGATTCATCAGCATTACTATCAATTTCATCAAAAGACTTTACTAACCATTCATTTTTACCGGTAAGAACTTCTTTTTGATTTAACTTTCCATTTTTATCACTATCTAACGAAGTAAAAGTAAACTTATCGCTAGTTCCTTCTTCAACTGCGACTTCAATAACCCCAGCAGCGATTTCGTTTCCAGTTATCACTTTATTTTTTATGTTGTTAGCTAATGCTTCATCTGCATTAACAAAAAAAGAAGCCATGGATACGGCTACTACAAATGCGCTGACCTGCGATAGGCTGATACTATTCATGGTAATCCTCTTAAGTAATATTTAACGTTATATTCATTTCAACTCAGTGTTAGCAAACTGTATGCCACAAACGCTACACACCTGATTTTTAAGTACTTATTAATATTCAGATTTATTTTCATGCCATTAAACACAAGAAAAATGTTGCCAAATAACAACACCATATAATAATTACTGTAATTATCAGCTAAAAACACATGACAACAAACACTTAACACCACAAAAACAGCCACTTAACGAGTTAACCCAAATACAAATCAACCTGTCTCAATTTAAAGACACCCTTGTTTTTTATTTGTTTTTCAGACAAAGTACATGCTGCATTATTCACCCAGTAAAGTTCAGGCTACATTTTCATGACTTCCCTTAGCAACTTAATAAAAAGCAAAGTAATATTAAACAAACTAACGCTTTCACTTTTTGTATTTAGCCAGTCATTACTCAATAGAACATCCATTAATAAACTGACATTAATAGGTTTTATTTTTGTTGCTATGCCTTTGGTGATGGCTTTACTGTTTGGTGCCAACAAAGTCAGTCAATTAGCCAAGCAAAGCACCACCGCGATTTACCATGTTGCCCAACTAACACAACTCAATAGTAAACTTGGTGACACTATTGCCAAAATAGAGCGCTACGCCAGCCAATACATAGTTCTTAAAGATGATGAATTACACCGTGCCTTTAACCGCCAACAACAAGCCCTAACACGTATAATCATAAAAACCTCGACTAATCGACAAGACGAAAAACTGAAAGTGTTATTAAAATCTTTGCAAACTGAAAGCGAAAGAATAGGTTCATTAATGTTAAGCGAGCGTGTTATGTCACTCTCGTTAGAGCAGATTCAGTCAGAGTTTAAATCACTACATCAGATTAGTGACAAGCTAGAGAAGCGTAGTAATTTTGTCGTCAATCAAAAAGTGCAAGATATTCACCTGACCACTGAGAGTATCAGTAATAACATTCTTGAACGTTTGTATATTATTCCGATCACCTTATTGATAGCGGGTATTTTTATTATTTTAATCACTAAACCGCTAAAACGTCTTACTGATAAAATTAAGCTCTTCGAGCAAGGCAATTTTGAGCAGGAAATTAACTTACATGGCCCCGCCGAAGTAAGAGAAATTGCAGATGCTCTCGAAAATATGCGTCAACGTTTACATGCACTCGAATTGCAAAAATCGAGTTTTATTCGCCATATATCCCATGAATTAAAAACACCACTTGCTGCGATAAGAGAGGGTACTGAGCTAATTTATGATAACAGTGTCGGTCCACTAAATGATGAACAGCAGGAAATTTGCGACATCATTCGTTCCAGCGTAAATCGTTTGCAACGCCTCATTGAAGATCTACTCGACTTTAACATCGTACTTGATTCAACCAGTTTACACGGCTTAGAGAAAATAAGCCTCGCAGCGCTCATTACTGATGTCTGCGAAGTAAGAAAGCTTGATGTTAAATCGAAGAATCTAACCATAAAGTCAAATAACAGTCCGCTTTATATCCACAGTAATAGTAAACAGCTCAGTGTCATTTTAGATAATGTGCTTTCGAATGCGATAAAGTATTCCCCCATTGATGGTTGTATCACCATTACCTATAGCAGTAGCAAGGAGTGCTTAACAATGAATATTATTGACCAAGGTCCAGGAATTCCCCTCTCACTCAGCAGTAAGGTCTTTGATGCATTTTATCAAGGCACAGCGCCGATAAATAGCCAGATTAAAGGCAGTGGCTTAGGACTTACCATAGTTAAAGAGCTGTTGCTTCGCCTTAACGGTAGCATCAAGATAACGCCCGCAGAGAAGCTAAGCGCAACCAATAAACAAGGCGCCTGTATCACCATTACCTTACCTAATATGCAAAAAGGGTCTGAGTTATGAACAAGAAAAGAATTAGCAATAAAGCGATAAAGTTCAGCTTATTTCGACGAGTTACACAAAGTTTGTTGACGTTATTTATCTTTATAACAACAATAATGCTAAGTGCTTGTCAGATAACAGCGCCCTTTACTGATGACAACGCAGATGAAATAACTGATAACATTACAACGCCAACTTTCAGCTATAGCCAGTATTATTTATGGCTAAGGTCTATATCTGACAAACAGGTTTTAGCAGAAGAGCACAAACAAACCGCATTAATAGCAGCGACTCCCCAAGAAAATAACATTGCCACTCAAAGTAAATTAATCCTGATTTATAGCTTATCTACCACTGATTTACATCAGCCCTATAAAGCCAAGCGACTATTAAACGAATTATTAATTCTAAGCCATAATATGCAGGCTGAAAACTTAGCCTTTACTATGTTGCTTAGAGACCAACTTAATACTCAGCTTTATTTACTTGAGAAACAAAATGCCACAGATAAAGACTGCAATAAACAATTAGATGCACGCCATGGGTTAATTGAGCAATTACAAAATCAAGTAGACCAAGTAAACCATCAGCTTATGTTATTAAAAAGAATTGACCTAAATATTAATGAGCGTGGCTAATACCAAGCCCTTAGCGAGAACATTTTATGAGCCTTAACAGCCAAGCAATAAACAAACACAGTGCCAAAATTTTAATCGTAGATGATGATCCGAGTTTATTACGATTATTATCAATTCGATTATCTGCCGCGGGTTATCAGGTAGAGTCTGCCGCCAATGCCAAAATAGCATTGGGTACACTGCAACATTTCATTCCACAAGTGGTCATTAGCGATTTACGTATGGAAGGTATGGATGGCATGGCTTTATTTGAACAAATTAGAATACAGCACCCTAATATTCCTGTGGTGATAATGACAGCACACGGTACAATTCCTGACGCAATCAACGCCACCAAACAAGGCGTATTTAGCTTTTTAACCAAGCCCTTTGAAAGCCAAGAATTACTTGAAACCGTTGAACAGGCCATTCACTTACAACCCTCAAGTGGTGAAGAGCCTTGTGAAACTGAAAACTGGCGTAGCAATATTATTAGTCGCAGTACAGTAATGACTTCGTTATTGCAACAAGCCAAACAAGTTGCTAGCAGCGACTTTAGTGTACTGATCCACAGTGAAAGTGGTACAGGTAAAGAATTGCTCGCTAAAGCAATTCATCAAGCCAGTAGCAGAAAAGATAAAGTATTTACTGCAATTAACTGCGCGGCAATTCCTGAACAGTTACTTGAATCTGAGTTGTTTGGCCACTGTAAAGGTGCTTTTACCGGCGCAGAAAGGAACCACCAAGGTTTGTTTCAGGCAACGGATGGCGGTACTTTATTTTTAGATGAAATTGGTGATATGCCACTAAGCTTTCAAGTAAAGTTGCTGCGTGTTTTACAAGAAAGAGAAGTTAGGCCCGTAGGCAGTACCCAAGCAATTAAAGTTGATGTTCGCATTATTTCTGCAACTCATGTTAATTTAACCAAGGCAATCAAAGCGAATACTTTTAGAGAAGATTTATATTATCGGTTAAATGTCGTTGAACTAGAATTACCGACCTTGATGCAACGAAGAGAAGACATTCCCTTGCTGGTACAGTACTTTTTGAACAATGCTGTTGCTCGGTCTAATGCGCCAATAAAAAGTATCAACCAAGAAGCAATGGAATTACTGATAAGCGCACCGTGGCCTGGTAATATTAGACAACTTCAAAACGTAATTGAGCAAAGTGTGGCGTTATCAAGTGAGAGTGTTATTAGTGCAACTTTAGTGAAGAATGCGCTACGTGATGACTCCACGCAGTTCCCTTCTTTTCAGCAAGCGAGAGACCACTTTGAGCGTGACTATTTGTCAAAGTTATTAAAAATCACTGCAGGTAATGTCTCACAGGCGGCGCGTATTGCTCAACGTAATAGAACAGAGTTTTATAAACTGCTTAACCGCCATCATTTAGTCGCAGAGTCATACCGAGTAGATACTCATTAATTTATCTTCCCAGTAGGTTATTCAATGCAAGTGAGTCATATGCTAAAGGTGACTCACTGCTATATTCCATGTTTGTTACTATGACTATTTAGCGTTAATAACTATTCGTTAAGCTTGAAGTCTACCGTTCTTACCTTAATGTTTACCCCTGCCTCAGTAAGTTCTTGATAGAAGTCACCTTCTTGACAGTAACTGACCTGCCTACAAACAATCACATACTTTAATACACCCGCTTTATCACTTTGCAATGCTGCTTGTTTAAACCAGAACATTGCTTGGCTGAGATCTTTTTCAACATAGTGAGCATTTAAATACATCTGCGCTAAATTGACTTGCCCTTGAGCAAAACCTAATTGAGCTGAACGGCTAAATCGTTCAAATGCTTGTGCTTGGTTATTTTCAAGGTAATTGGCTTTTAACAAACTTAGACCTGCTATGTTTTCTCGTTTACCCGGAATATACAAGGCTGAGTTAATTTCGGGTTTAGGATCATTAATATAGTTACCATAAAGCATATTTTGATCGGGTCGCTTAATCATATAAATAGCACTTGAGTCATGCATCGCTTTTAGTTCAGCCAACGTTAAATCATAACGTTTACCCTCAAAGTAATCTTTATACCTTAACTGGCCATAACGAATGCTGTCTTTAAGTGATTGTTGGCGAAGGTAATACATATTTCCATAAAGCAAGGTAATGATATCCCCCGTAACATCAACCACTTTAGCTATCCGATATTTCTCTTTAGGTCTCAAACTATCGCTGAGTACTCTAAAATCTAAAAAGTAAATATCATCAATTTTGGGGCTGGCAAGATAGGCGAGACTAGCATCATCTTCTTGCTGAGATTGTGTCGATTTTTTATAGATAAACAAACACAACGCCAGCAATGTGAGCAGCTTCAAAACGTTAGCAACACTGAAGTACTGACGATTAAGCCCGCTAGATAATACGTTTGTTGTTAATGCCTTTATTGCGGTGCTCAGCATATTATCACTGCCAGCTTGTGCTTTTATCTTGTCCATTTATCATCCTACATTAATGTATTTTCGTATAACATTTTGTCTAAAGTAATACTTAATAAATGAGTTTGGCTTGTAGCCAAGTTGAAATATCCGCAAGCTGCTCAGGTAACACAGAGTGCTCCATCATATAGCTTTGCCATGTGACATTATAACCCGCATCAGTTAACAACTCGTTTGCCATTTTACCAGCACTCATCGGCACAACATCGTCTCGTTCACCATGGTTTTGTAAAACTGGTGTACTAGCATTTGCATCATGACAGTGCTCAGGTAATTTATCTGCAGTAGGCAAGTAGCAAGATAATGCTAAAATTCCGGCTAAGGGCTGTGAAAAACGTAAACCTGTGAATAGACTCAAAACACCACCTTGACTAAAACCCGCTAGCACAATGCTTTTTGATGGTATGCCTGAATCTATTTGTTCTTGAATCAGTGATTGCACACTCTTTTCAGAGATTAATACACCTTCCATATCAGCACGGTTGTGTAAATCCATGCTTTTAATATCGTACCAAGAGCGCATCACATACCCTTGATTTATTGTTACAGCCTGCTCCGGTGCATGAGGAAAAACAAAGCGAATACTATGTTTATCAGGTAAACCTAACACGGGGACTATAGGGGCAAAACCTGCACCAGAGTCTCCTAAGCCATGTAACCAAATGACACAGGAAGTGGCTGGGGATTTTGGCTCTACTGTAATTCGCTCTAGTGGTGCTATTGACATAAGTCTAATGTTATCGTTGTTAATAAAAGGCATGCCATATCATATCAATCGCCAATGCATGTGGCAAAGGCGCCGTTTATTATATATTTACCTAGTCTGGACATTATTGTGGTTATAGCGGTTAAAGTAACTGTCCGGCATGACTTTGAAAATAATCTAAAAATGTTCGTGTCTTGCTAGCAATATTTCGACTCTGATAAAGTACACTTAACCGCTGGGCAACACTTTCATGACTCAGTTTTAGCCGTTTTAGTGATGACTCGTCGGCACCATTCTTTAACATGTAGTCTGGTAATTTACATAAACCTAGACCCTGCTCACCCGCTCTAAATCGCATTTCAGGGCTTGAAAGTACCACTTTCCCGCTGACATTCACTTGTTCTAATTTATCATTATTACGGAAATGCCAGGGGCTGTTCTCTTCTGCTAAAATACAATCATATTCTGTCAGTTGCTCTGGAAATATCAGCTTTTGTTCAAGCAGTATTTTTACAGAGTGAGTAGCTCGGGTTGATGATAAGTAAATCGACTGGGGGAAACTGAGTAACTCTTTAGCAATCCAGTTTGTCGCTGGCAGTGGTTGCTCATGCAAAACAAAACAAAGGTCAAATTTGGGATCAAACTCAGGAACTGGACCAGAATAATGCTGGCAATGAAGGCTTATTTTAGGATACCGCTGTAAAAAGTCGCCAATTAATCGGCTGATAATATTATTAAAAAACTCTAAGGGCAATAATATATTAAGCTTTCCTTGAGGCTGATTAAGTGATGATAAAAGTTCTTCTTCAACCTTACTCAATGCAGCTATATGTTCTTTACAGTTACAAAAAAGTAAACGCCCACTTTCGGTTAGCTCCTGTTTTCTTGTCGTCCGTAAAAGTAGCTCACAGCCGAGTTTTTGCTCAAGTAAAACTAATCGCCTACTCAGTTTTGATTTGGCAATACCCAACTCTTTTGCCGCTAAGGTAAACGAGCCCGCTTCGACTAAGCTCACAAATAAATGTAAATCGTCTAAGTTACTTAATTTCATTTTGATTACCTACTACCCATCACCAATTAAATACTGATTGTTTCATTTTTAGAACAATGAATCCCATTAAACACATCTAATTAAGTAATAGCAAATTAAGTAGACTGCTTATATCGATTAACAAAGGCTGTTAATTGAATCAAGTAATAGATAAATAATTCTGGAGATAGAGATGAACACAGCAGTTACCTCAACGGTTACAAAAGTAGCAGATGTTTTGGCAGAGCAATTTCCTCAAGAGGTTGAACAAGTTAATGGAAAGGTATTAGTTGATTTTTACGCTCCTTGGTGTGGTCCTTGTAAAATGATAGCGCCCGTACTTGAACAGATAGCACAAGAGAATGGAGATATTAAGATAGTTAAAATCAATGCTGATAACAGCCAAGCCTTAATGGCAAAATTTGGCATTAGAGGTATTCCAACTTTACTCTTGATGAACAATGGTGAGTTAGTGGCAACTCAGGTTGGAGCTTCTTCGGTAAATCAAATAAAAGACTTTATCAATCAGTAATAATGAGTAGCGGCATAAGCATATCTATAGTGCACAGATATACTTATGCCGTTTACTATTACTATTAACAAAGAAGTTAATTCGCCATTCATTGATCTACTTCGGGCATATTAACTAGTGATTGCTTACAATAATGTCGTTATCATCTCAGATGTAAAATAAGGCACACAAATGATGCAGATCACTGATTTAAAAAAAGAACAAAAAATTCCCCCGTTATTGCGCTTAGGTTTCCGCCCCTTTTTCCTTAGTGGTGCAATTTTTAGTGTTGTTGCGATTACACTTTGGCTACTAATTTATAAAGGCACCATTAACCTTACTCCTCTAGGCGGCGGATATTGGTGGCACATTCATGAGATGATTTTTGGTTTTGGCTGCGCCATTATTGCTGGATTTTTATTAACTGCAGTGCAAAACTGGACCGGCGCACCTGGTGCAAAAGGTAATACCTTATTAGCATTGTTTTTATTCTGGTTAGCGGGCCGGGTTGTTACCTTAATGCCTGACTTACTTGGCGCCCCCCTATCAAGCATCATTGACTTAACTTTTCTTCCTGCTGTCGCTTATATACTAGCAAAGCCCATTATCGCGGCTAAACAGTATCGTAATTTATTTTTTGTCCCCTTATTAGCGCTATTTACTTTAGCCAATGCTGAAATGCATCTGGCCATTTATTACCCTGAGACGTTTAACACAGTTTATGCTGGTTATACGGGGGTTATGTTAATCACCTTTTTAATGTCAGTAATGGCTGGCCGTGTCGCTCCTATGTTTACAGCTAATGGCACAAAAACAACAAAAGCTACACCGCTACCTTGGTTAGATAAAGTCACTAATGGCAGTTTGGCATTGGCTATGGTGAGTTTATTGTTACAGCCTGTTGTTGGTTTTTCTGAATTATTCTTTGGGGTGTTATTAATTATTGCTGGCTTATTTCAGACTATACGTTGGTTAAGATGGCGTCCTTGGATCACGTTAAATGTACCACTTCTTTGGTCAATTCACGGTGCAATGAAATTCATTTGTTTTGGTTTAGTTGTTTTAGGTTTGAGCTATTTATTTCCAGATGTACCCAGCAACCATGTTTGGCACTTACTCACTATTGGCGGCATGGGAGGGTTAATATTAGCAATGATTTCACGGGTATCTTTAGGTCATACTGGCCGTCCATTATCTCCACCTAAGTCAATGACCATTGCTTATGTATTAATAAGTTTGGCTGCACTAGTCCGTACTTTTGGCCCGTGGGGGTTACCTGAAAAAACCTTACTCTTTATTGATATCAGCGGTGGTTTATGGATTGCTGCCTTTGTTATTTTCATTGCCGGCTACGCTCCTATGTTAATGAGTGCAAGAAAAGATGGTCGTCCCGGATAAGTTGATTTAGACTGATCTTTTATTACTATATTTTAAGTGTTTCATTTATTAGGCCAGTAGTACTTAGCGTACTCACTGGCTTATTTTTATTTGGCCCTTTATGACAAGTAACCTACTTGGTCTTAGCAATCAAAGAGTAACTATTATGCGTGCGGTATTTTTAGATAAAGAAACATTCAGTCCAGCCATTGAACTAGCAGTAATTGAGCAACAACTTACTGAGTTCACTTGTTTCAATCAAACCCCAGAAGATGACATAATATTTCGTTGTCTTCACGCAGATATCATCATCACAAATAAAGTACATTTAACAGCTGATATATTAGCAGCCTTGCCGCAATTAAAGCTTATTTGTATCAGCGCAACAGGTTATAACAATGTAGATATTGACGCTGCCAGGAGGCTTAATATAGCGGTGACTAATGTCAGCGGTTATGCCGATTCATCAGTTGCACAATATGTTTTTTCACAGTTACTCAGCTATTACCAACAGACAGAACACCATAATAATAATACGGAACAAGGTTTATGGTCTGGCAGTAGCAGCTTTTGTTATCACGGTGATGGCTTTACTGAATTAGCCGGTAAAACGCTGGGTGTTATCGGCTACGGTAATTTAGGAAGAGCCGTTGAGAACATTGCACATGCATTTAATCTCAAAGTACTTATCAGTGAGCGTCCAAAGGCTAATGTTATTAGGGCTGGCAGAACAAGGTTTGAGGAGGTGATAGAAAAAGCTGACATTATCAGTTTACACTGTCCACAAACGCCCCAAACTGAGCAACTTTTTAATAGCGAAATATTCTCTCGTATGAAAAACACGGCAGTGTTAATTAATACTGCTCGGGGTGCACTCATTGATGAACTGGCACTATTAAATGCCTTAAAAAACAAAGAAATTGCCTTTGCTGTGTTAGACGTATTAACCCAAGAGCCCCCACCTCGTAACCATATTTTATTAGATAATGACTTCGCTAATTTGAAGATTACAGCACATATTGCTTGGGCAAGTATTGAATCACAACAACGCCTTATCGATTTACTCAGTAAAAACATTATTGCCTACAAAGTAGGTGAACGGTTAAATCGTCTCGATTGATTAAAATCGGCTTAACGGTAGATTGAGTAGATAATGTTTATTTCACTGCAAGTTAATCACCGTTTTGCTATCTTAGTCTTGAGATAATCAATTAAAATATCAATATATGACCAGCAACATGACCAGCAAAAAACCTATCATTACGTATCAGCCATTAACCGCTAAGTATTTTGTACAAGTTATTAGCTTAGGCAACCTAGTTCACGGTGATGGTTATTTAGATAACAAAAATATTGAACAATGGACTAAAAAGGGCATAACTAAGGGGATTAACTCTAGCTTTGTTGCATTACTTGATGACAGGGTTGTTGGTTTCCGCATTACCTATTCAGCTAACAATTGGAAGATAGATCAATGGTGTAGCCCAAGCTCATGGCAAGTGGACAGTAATAAATGTTGCTACTTCAAATGTAATACAGTTGATGAAAAACATCGAGGATTAGGCATAGGTAAACACCTATTACAGCTTGCTATTGAGGCAGCCAAACAACAAGGGGCTCTCGCTGGCATTAGTCATTTATGGAAACAAAGTCCAAATAATAGTGCTGTATCATATTTCACAAAATGTGGCGGTGAGCTGATAAATTCACACCCTGATAAGTGGAATGAAGAAAGTAAACAAGGCTACAATTGTATTCTGTGTGGCCATGATTGCCACTGCGAAGCCGCCGAGATGATTATTTACTTTAATTAACGCTCAATTGAGGTTTATGTATATTGAGCCTCTATCTATAGTGGCAATACAGAGTATGGAGAAAATTAAATTTTAGCGAATGGGCGACAACACCTTAGGTGGGCAGAAGTTGGCACTATAAGTTATCGCTTTGCTCATTAAGTTTACCTTTTAAATGCTTAAAGATATCAGCATCAAATAGCGCTAAACCTTTACGGGTAATAATAAATGACGATGCACTGCCGACCTCATGAGAGATAAGATCTTCATGACGTAAAAAAGCAAGCACTCCTATGTGTGCAGTGCGCTTTTCATTATCAATTTCATCTTCTGGGAAAAGATCATGAAAGCCTATTTCTGTTGGAGAGGGAAATTTCTTGGTTAATGCTTTTAACACCACAACGGCTGACTTATCAAATTGGCTAAAATCTACACTCATTAGAATTCCTAACTATTATAAAGAATTAAGCTCTATTTAGAATATAGCAGAATTGTCACAATTAAAAAATCATTGATAACCTGTGATAACTAACACTTTTGTTATCATCAATTATACTTACCGTATCAGCTGTGCAGCTGACAATCTATTTTCATTCAATTGGGAAGACATCATGTCGTTAATAATGCGTTATTGCTTATACGCCATAATAGCTTTACCGCTAAGCACTCACTCACAACTTGTCTCCCCCGCCCCTACAAATGCAAAGATCACTTGGATAATCGAAGATACACATGAATGGGAAAGCTATATTAATAATATACCTACGACCACCTCAAATGAAACATCAATGATGGTTATTAAAGGTTTAACTAACTTAGGTTATCAATTAGAGTTTGTGAAAGCTACTGGCGATAGAGCAGACAAACTTCTACAAGATGAAGAAAATACTTGCATGTCAGACCGAATAAAGACCCCTTACCGTGAAAAATTTTCATTTTTTAGTATCCCACACGATCTCTATCTTGCGCAAAAATTATACCGATTAGCACAATTACCTTTATTAGGCCCAAAAGAGTTAAATGCACAAGGAGAGGTGATAAGTTTAGCGCATTTATTTAGTAACCACCCTAAGAAAATTTTAGCGACGGCTAGTGGTACATCTTACGGAATTGAATTGGATAGGCAAATCTCAGAACTTGATCCTAAAAATGTATTTGTCCGTAGTGGTAGTCGAAGAATAGTGATGTTAGCCAAGATGTTGTTTAGATCTCGAGTAGATTATATAATTTATTACCCCCAAGAAATCAATGAAATAAATAAAAAAAACATCACCTTGGAAAGTTATACAATAGCTGGAAGTCCATCGTATTTTCTAGGCCATGTTGCTTGCGCTAAAACCAAAACAGGTAAACAAATCATCGCAGATATTGATGAAATTCTTCAGCAAGCTTACCCTACTAAAGAGTTCTATTATGCCCATAAAAAATGGCTTATAAAAAGTGATTTACCCAAGCTACGCCAGCATTTCTTTGAAGTCTTTAATTATTTACCAAACAATTAACAAGAGCGGGATAAGAGGCTACTGGGTATATATCATCCAGAGAAAACAAGTTAAAGTGATAGGTATTACACTGTTTGGCGGAAGGTTCATTATTGACTTTGATAAACGATAAATCCAACATGTTAGTATGTATATACTAACGCTCAAAAAGCGATGAAGTTTATCCGTAATTAAATTAGCTACCACTGCTTACTTGATGTGTATAAGGCCTTAATGTCCTAAAATGCAAGCACATCGATATTTTAAGCACGCTTTACATTATCATCAATTATACTTAAGTCATCTGATGTGCCTATAATAAGTCTCTTTTAACTCACTTGGGAAGATACTATGTCGTTAGTTATGCGTTATTGCTTATATGCCATTATATTCTTGCCATTACATGTCGCCTCACACGAGTCATACTCCCTAACTAAAGCCTCACCACATTCAAAGATTACTTGGATAATCGAAGATACGATTGAATGGGAGAGTTATCTCAATAAGACCCCGACTACTACCTCAAGCGAGACATCAATGATAATGATTGATGGTCTAGTAAATATGGGCTATCGAGTAAAGTTTGTAAAAGCGACACGTGGTCGAGCAGAGATAATTCTACAAAATGAAGATAATGTCTGTATGGCGGACAGAATAAAGACTCCACATAGAGAGAGCTATTCCTTTTTTAGTACCCCGCACGATCTCTATCTTGGTCAGCAGTTATACCGGCTTGCTCAATCTTCTCCCTTAGCTAATAAAGTATTAAATAATCAAGGGGAAGTGATAGATTTGCCGTCCTTATTTTCTT
>Ga0209395_1002746_pt1 | contig 22585 bp, 10 predicted proteins | sample GOMGulsemesocosm_3_FD_184635 | JGI IMG/M metagenome (GOLD analysis project Ga0209395, IMG submission 184635) | Methane-oxidizing microbial communities from mesocosms in the Gulf of Mexico - GOM9D Gulf of Mexico (SPAdes) (version 2) | ecosystem: Environmental > Aquatic > Marine > Cold seeps... | reverse complement strand
CTTAAGTGATTCCATAAAAGGATGATTTTTTCTTCTGCGATGCGATCTTCAGGATTGAGTAGGCTTCCACGCTCAAGCTTAAGCTGCTCAAGGGTGGTGGGGGTCATGAGTTTTAGGGTAAGGCACACATCAATCAAATCCAGAACCGAGGCTGACGAGACTGTGGTGGGGCTTAGTGGTTTGAGATTATTGTGCATTGATACCAATCAACCTGTGTGTGCAACCTATGGACCTACTGGCGGTGTTTTTTCGGCCCTATTATATACCAAATAGTACACCATGAACTTAGTCCCCCACAGGTACGAATATGTTTAAAGCATTCATCCTATTGTTAGCCGGTTTTAGTCTGGCGTTTGTCCTTAGCCCTAATTCTGGCGCTTTGGAAAAAGAAGCCTTAATTGAAAAATACAGCAATGAATCATCCCGATTTTTAACGGTAAACGATATGCAGGTGCACTACCGGGATGAAGGTATAGGTGAGGTGGTGGTGCTTATTCATGGCACCGCATCGTCCTTGCATACCTGGGATCAATGGACAGAGCAGCTCAGTGGACAATATAGGGTTATTAGGCTGGATTTACCCGGGTTTGGCTTAACCGGCCCCCACCCCAATGACAAGTACGAGGTGCTGGACGATGTGCAGTTTCTTAGAGGATTTTTAGATAAGCTGATCGTAAATGGCGCGCAAAAACAGGTGCACCTGGTGGGCAATTCTTTGGGTGGGCGCATAGCCTGGCAATACAGTTTGGATTTTCCCGAGCAGGTGAAGAGTTTAACCCTGATGAATTCCCTAGGCTATCCTCAGGAGCAGTGGCCGCCGGCCATTGAAATGGCGCAGTGGCCGGTACTTGAAACAATAGTGGCTAACTTTTCGCCGCGCTTCATGTTTGAAGACGGCCTAAAAGAGGTTTACTTTGACGATGCCCTGGTCACTTCAACGTTGGTGGATCGTTATTTTCAGCTGGCTAATTTCCCGGGCAACATGGCGGCTTTTCCCAAACGGGTGCAAGCAAAACTGGATACCCAGAGTGAGAGCATTAAAGATATTTCGGTGCCCACGCTTATCCAATGGGGCGCACGGGATGAATATTTTCCCATGGCACGGGCCTATGATTTTAAACGGGACATACAGGGGGCAAAAATTAAAATTTACACCGACATAGGGCATCTGCCCATGGAAGAAACACCGCAGCAATCGGTGCAAGATTTCCGTTTGTTTATAGCTGACCTGGTGGCGGCACAATAATGCGGGTTACTAAATGGTTTTTCGATATTCGCCTGGGGTTACCCCAGTCCAATTATTGAATGCCCTAATAAATGAATTTCCATCCTGAAATCCCAGCAGAAAGGATATTTCACCCGGTGATAACACGGAGTTCGCTAGACAATGAAGAGCCAACTCCTCCCTCACTTCATTTACCACTAACTGATAGCTAGATGCTTCTGTACTTAGGCAACGTTGTAATGAATGCCTACTCACCTCAAGGCGCAGGGCAACCTCTTCAATTGAACTTTGACTACTGGGTAGAATTTCTAGAAAAATAGCGCGAACTCTATTGTAATACCCCTTTATTGATGTCAGTTAAAAGTAGAGGGTTTATTAACTGCAGCAAGATGCTCCAGGTTAGAAAATTGAATTTTCCGCCCCTAAGGCTCGCCTTTCTCGTTCACCAAGACACTTTTTCCAGTGGTATCAATGGATGAATATTAGCTCTTATCAAAGGGGAAGCAAGGGGGGACAGGCCACATGAATTAAGTCGCCACCCTTGAACCCTGAATTCTTTTTTTAGCTACGTGCTATTTACCTCGGCTTGTTTCATGATGCGATACACGTGATTCTTGCCACAAGATTCACCTCGGTTCTTTAAGTTTTTATTTATGTTTCGGTAGCTATAGGCAAAGTCGCTTTCAAGGCAGTTTTGTTATAAGGTTAAATAAGCGCTTATATTCACTGGCTCTGATACTTAATGAGGATTTAATCCAAACATAAAAAAACTGAGTTGTACATTTAGTATTTCGTACTTACGGGAGGATGAATATTGGCCGAGTCTCGATCTTATGAACGCGAATCTTCCCTTGGCCACCTGCAAAGTACGCAGAGGCCTCCTTCAAAATATTAATTTCCTCAGTCACTCGGCGAAGCAGGGCTTTAAGTTCGTGCAGTTCATTTTGCTGACTGGAAAATAGCCTGCGGTTGCGATCCACTAATGCCATACCGTTCAATACTGGTATGTAAGCTATTGGTGGTGCCTTCCATTCTTTGGGCTACGTCCGAAGCATTATAGCCTCAATCGACCACATGCTTAACAACTTCTCTTTCTAATAATTTTTGGTGGCGTTTATCTTCAATTGTAATGCTATTAGGTGTCTAGAATACAAGCTAGGGGTTTGCCAGTGCCTAGTTCAGGTAGTACCAACTAATCTCCAATCAGCCTCACTGCAGCTGTTTCACTCTCAATATATTTCTTTTTAATAGCCCAATTTGATTTAACGCTATATTTGGTCAGTAAACGTACAAAGTTAACCAGTCTGAAACAGTAAATTGAGACTATACTGTTAGCACCATACCTAGATGATATTCTTTCCTTTGAGAAACTATCTACTGTGAACTTCTTGTAAAAATAAAATCCAAACTTTTTAACATCCACTTCCTTAGACATGCCTTTTAATATTTTGGACAAATATTCATCATCTCTTCGAATGTAAAGGGTGATGTCATGCTGGCTTTGTATGCTAAAGAAATAGTTAAGAACATACAAATAGGATGGAAATAGGCCCTTAAAATCAAAAGAGTTCAAGTCGGATTCAATACTATAAAAATTTATGTACTTATAGTGACATAAGATTTTTGCCACATCCATGGCTTGTCTTATAAAGAATGCCCCTCTTTCTCGGTTACTATGGGATATTTCGGTGTGAAGAATCGCAACCATCAAGCAGTGAGTAGGGGATGGGATGTAGCACCTCCCTATTTCCAAATAGCTAACTTGATGTTTTTGTTCGAATACTTGCTTTGAGGTTAAAACACCCTTTGTCTTAATTGATAAAGGCTTGGAATGCACTTCAATCACTAAAGCGGACTCAGGTTTCTGTAATTGAGGGCAGTGATGATGCGCATCATGATCATGCCCCTCAAGGGAGTCATCTTCGTATACCTCTTGATACCCTATGTCCTTAAGAATTTTATAAGCTTCATCCACTTGATGCTCTGGTACCAAGAAATCAATGTCACGCATAAAACGGGCCCCCATGCCGTCATACCAGTTATCTACTAGGGCAACGGCCCCCTTTAATAAAACAGGCTCGATGTGGTGCTTATTTAAAACACAAATAATATCCTTTAGTTCAGATAAGAAATCGGTATTTCTTTGTTCGTTTAATTCATAAAATTCTTTTAAGTACTCTAATTGCACATCAGAGAAGTAACTTAACAAGTCACTCTTAACCAATCCTTGATAAAGGGCGAAGTTCATAAAGTTCTTATTGGCCAGTTCAATCAGTTTTAACTTGTCGCATATTTCCAATTGGTGATAATTGAATTCATGAGTAATTGGTAAAACAATTTCGGCTAGAATCTTGGTGAGATTGACCTTTGAGTTTACATTTAACTTTTTTTTCATAATGCGTCTAAACACTCAATGGCTTCATCTAGCTGATTAAAATTGAATTGATAGGCAGGCACAGATTCAACCCAGCCTAATAATTCAGTCACTTGTTTTTTAGAAAACTCACCCTGCATGGTGAATCCTGCTTCAAAAAGCTGGTATACCGCTCTAGGAATCGACAGAGGAATTAACTCTGCTTTTTGGGATTGCGTGTATTTGGGGAATACTAGGTGAGATACCTGTTTTCGATTTATCCCATGACGAATAGAGCCATCCACCGGCACATATTTTAGTGGGACTCCATCCCAGCGTTGTTGCTCTTTTAATTGGGCTAATTGGGGCATATAGGATTTCAATACGTCCCAACTGCCACTTTTTAATCCAATACCCAAGGGGACAGGGCGAGCTTGGTGGTTTTTATCAATAACAGCCATCTCATCTGAGAAGTATTGGTAGTCAGCAGATATTAATGCAACACTTAATGTGGACTTACCAGAGTAAGATACGGCTGGCATCATTAAGCATTTATCCCCTTTAGCAAGTACCGCCGCATGGGAAGCCAAGAAGTAGTCGCTTTGGGTAAATACCAGTTTACGGATGCGGTCATTAAAGACTGCCGCTAACTTTTGCTTGGGGATACGCCACGAGAAATAAAATCCATTGATTCCTATTTGGTATTCCTCATTTTCCATTGTGATATCAATCAAATAATCACAATAAACTTGCCCGGTATGAATAAATACACCCAAAAGAGGCTCTATGGTTTTTTTTGAAAACTGGTCGCAATAGGTGACGACAATATTTGAATCAAGAATTTTGTGATAAAACCCTTGATGATTGGTCTCGCTGCTATTTGACGGTATTTTTTGTAACCAAATTTCTTCTTGATCGTCTAGATCACTGGGTAAATAGCCATTCATAAATAGCAGGTAGAGTTCATCAATTAATTCAATAAACTCGGCACTCTGGGTAGTGCTGTGTTTACGGCATAGTGCCAATACTTCCGATTTTGACAGACCATCCTCAAGCAGTAACCACACATACATGCCCAAGCTATTTAACAAGTGCAGTCTATTATCCTCAGTCGAGTAAATGAGGCCTTCTTCTTCAAACAGAAAAAGCGTTAACTTTTTATTAACGCTTTCCATTTGTTCGAATGAAGATGAAATACTTCTAGACGGGTTGAGCATTAAGGAGCCCAGTCATCGTTCATCGAAGACGCCAGTGCTTTTTTACTGTGCATGGTCAGGGACATGGCAACAGGCGTGATAGCGGCTAGAGCACCATATTTTTTTATGAAATTTCTTCTAGTGTTTTTTTGTTCATTTTTAATCGATGGTGTTTCTGATTTTTCTTCTGGTTGAGGATTTTCTTGCGAGCCTTTCATTACATTCCCTTGGTAAGAGTAAATTTCACTTATTATTCCATCTCTTAAAATATGGCTTAATAAGGGATTTACCGTATTTTGAGCTGAGGGTAGCCGAAGATCTTGAAAAAGAGAGAGTAGATTACAAGGGGTAAATTAATGTCAAGTAAGGCCTTTCCAGTTAATTCGAAGTTGGATACTTGCCTTTATCCCAAGTATCTAACCCTCGTAATAGCGGGTAATTATTAAGGGGGACTCTGATGGTAAAACAAAATTTAGGTACGTTTAAACCACTAGAGAAAGTAGAGTCACCAGAAATAATTTCGAGGTGTGCCTGATTTTAAGGGACTCTATCTTGTGTCAGTCTATTAACGGTTGGTTAGGGTGAGCATTCGTTGCAAGTAAGGCTGGTCCCCTGATCTTTTGAAATAACCGTAACCATACTGCTGAAGTCTGACTCTATGCCATTTTCGGAAATTGAAGTGACTCTAATTTGATAGGATTCCACTGCATCAGTGGCAAAGGAATAGTGGGTGTTTTCAGAAGTAGATTCGCTCTCAAAATCCAGGTCTCCGCTCTTTATATAAACCTTATAATCTGTCGCCAATTCAACAGAAATCCAGCTGATTCTTATTAGGTTTGTTTCTATCTGTACCGTGATTTCTATAGGGGCTGAAACCTTTTTATCAATGTTATTACTCTCTTTCGATGTTTCGACAGAGACTGTATCTGAAGTATTTAGGTTATCAATTGAGTCTTCACAGCCCACTAAAATAAGTGAGCATAAATTAATAATGAAAATATGTGTGAGTATGCGTTTCATGTGGAATCCAATTAGTTTACTGAACGGATGGTTTTAGAAATACGGCGTCCTTCAGAGTCGTAATAACGCTCGGTTAAACCACCAGGCACCAGCAGCGATAAACTGGATTCATTGGCATTTTTATCCATGGTGCTTTTTTGGTAAAAACGAATGACGATGGGTGTATCACCTGATGGGAAGGATTGTTTATCATTTGGCGTAAACGTGTAGGAATAATGCATTTCATAGGCTGCCTGAGAGCTTAACCCCCAGTTACTTTGTTCGATACTTTCTGGGGTTAGGTTGCCTGCATAAGCAAAGTTATCTCCCCAGCTGCCACCACAACTATCTTGATCTTTGTTGCTGCAATCAAATAAGGCAATACTTGAAAAATAGGTTTCATGGTATCCCAATAACGTCCATTGCAATGTGTACTGGGTATCTGCTTGTAATACCTCTGGAATGTTTAGGCTAAATATAACCGGTGGTAAGCGCCTTTCTGCTTGATGTTGTATATCTTCATCATTAGTAAAAAAGGCACTGATGGATGGCGTTACATTGCTGTCAGTGGGTATTTTTAATGCCACCGTTTTACTGCCAAATGTGGTTGGACTAAAGCTCACTTCCATAGTGCAGCTGGTACTAGAGGCTAAGACTTCGCCAGAGCAGTTGTCTTGCACAAGCGTAAATTGACCGCTATCACCACCTGAAAATTGTGCCTGACCTAATGTAAGGAAGCTATCGGCTTGTTCGTTACTGGCAGTGGACGCATTGGTGATAGTGACCGTTTCCGCAGAGCTACTTGAGCCAAGTTGAACTTGCGCAAAATAGCTTTGCACCGGATAAATACTAATATCCTCATCTTGCTGCGCACCCGCTGTCATGCTCAATACAAGAGAGGGCGCTAAACAGTAAAAGCACTTGAGGGTCATATTTTTTCTCATTTTACTTTTCCTATTGGTCGATGAGCTGCAAGCTCAATCGTCTACCTGAATTATCGTAATAAGTGGCGTCGATATTCCCAGGCAGCATGAGAGACAAACTGCCGTTCCCTGCAGATTGATCGATGTTACTCTTACGATAAAAGCGAATAACCATTTGCGTATCTTCAGTGATTTCAGGCACCGTAAATGAGTATGAATAGCTAAACGTGTTCACAGATATTCCGTAGTAATTCCAGCTACCAGTGCCAATGATAGGATTACTTTGTGAGGTGTATTCAAAATTTGAACCGAAGCTTGAACCACACTCTCCAGAAGCGGGGGCAGGGGATGTGGTGCAATCAAAAAATACTAATAGTGATTGGTAGCTGCTGTGATAACCCTGCAATGTCCAATCAAAGGTGTAGGTTTGGCCTTCGATTAAATTGCCATCGATAACCGGGATGTTATCGCTGTCGGTAATGGTTAACACGGATAACACGGGCGGTAATCTTCTTTGCGCCTCACTACGAGGGCTCTCATAATTAAATAGAGTGGCCTGCAAATTTGGCGTTTGCGCATCATCGTTATGAATATTCACCATGGCCGATTTACTGCCATCGGAAGCGGGGCAGAAAGCAACATAGAAGTTGCAGGCTGCATTGGCCGCTAAAGAAGTATTGCTACAGTTATCTTGATTATTCAGTAACGTAAATTCACTGGCGTTGTCTCCAGAAAAACGGATGGCGCCTAAGGTGCGAGTATCACTGCTATCATTTTTAATCGTATATTTAACGGCTTGGCTGTTGTCCTCACAATCTAGGTCATTAATACCCTCTACACCAAAACGATAACTTAGTGGCGATAACAGCAGATCTGACTCTGCTTTGGAATATTCAATGGCGTTAGGCTTGCTGCCATTATTGTATTCAAAAAGGTTCGATAAATTATCGCCATCCAAATCGCTTTCGGCGTCATTAACTAAACTGTTAAGCCCGTAAGATATTTCGTAACTGTCTGGCATGCCATCGCCGTCATCATCCATGTCGGCATTATTACCGACGCCATCACCGTCGTTATCAAGTGTCTCGCTAGGGTCCAGCGGAAGGGCATCCGCGTCATCCGCACTACCATCATTGTCATCATCGTTATCGGCAAGCATGCCAGTGGCCTGACAGGCACTATCGCAATTGTCGGGTGCACCATCGTCATCGGTATCGACATGGTTAGTAATGGCAACCAGCGGGAAAGCATCGGCATTATCATCTAAGCCATCGCCATCGGTATCCGCTACAACCGGATTGGTGAGTAGTACATCCGTCTCGGTAATATTATCGATCCCGTCTAGATCTTCATCCAGCTGACCATTAATATCAACACAGCTGTCCCCCTCATATGCTCTTGAGTACTGAATGTCGGGGCTATTTTTATAGCGATCTAGGAATTTGGCTTGCCAACATGGCAAGGAATGTCCATTACCCGTGTCTGAGGTGTTTAGATCAAGAAGGCTGTATTGATCGATGTTTTTTATCAGTGGGACGGCATCGGTAAGGTCGTGATCTTGTAGAGTGAGTTCAGTTAGGTTCTGTAGGGAGAGTAATGGGGCGGTGTTTTGTATTGGGGCAGCACTTACATACAGTGACTCTAAATTTTGTAGCGTCTCGATACCGGACAGAGCACTAATCTCAATGGTGTCCAAGTTCAGTATTCGAAGTGATATCAAAGTAGAGAGTTTCTTTAGGTCACTTGAAATATAGCTGTTTGCAATACTCAACTCTTCCAGATTAATTAGGCCGGATAGCTCTGGGAAGTTTTCTAATTCGGTGTTATCCAATGATAGCACTGTGAGTTGTGAAAGCCGGTTTATCAGACTTAAGTCCACCGTAGAAAAATCATACTCCTCTAATGCTAAAACGGTTAACCCAGTAAAAGCCGCCAAACCGTTTAGAGAGTTAATTTGGATGCCATTCCTTCTATCACCCACACACGTCAGTGCGCTTAACTCTTCGGCATAGGTTAAGCCTTGTGTGGCGTCGGTAAGGCACGCATTAAGTGAACTATCGGGTACTGATAATAAGGCTTGAGTTACCAGTGTCTTGCCATCGTGTTCATCTAATGGGTAGTCATCATAAAGATCAGATGTGCCATCGTTATCATCATCTTCATCGGCAAGCATGCCACTGGCCAAACAAATAATGTCGCAGTTATCTGGGGCGCCATCACCGTCGGTATCGGTGTGGTTAGCAATATCGATGAGAGGATAGGTATCGTCAGTATCCGCAACGCCATCGTTATCATCATCACTGTCGGCGGCCATACCGCTTGCTAAACAAGCGTTATCGCAGTCGTCGGGGGCACCGTCATTATCGGTGTCCGTGTGGCCGACAATACTGATGGCGGGATAGGCATCTTCATCATCAGATAAACCATCATTGTCATCGTCACTGTCTAATTCATTGATCACCCAGTCGCCATCGGTGTCTGCCAAGCGTACGCGCATTTCACTTAAGCCCATGTAACGATTGTTGGCGTTTGACATGGATGAAAACTTGATTAAACGCACATCTGCGACTGCAGTCGGCAGGGTAAGGACAGTCGATGTTAAGCCTTGGTCTCCACTGGCATGGGTTAAGGAAAAATCGTTGCCAATCCTGCGAAAGTTGGCGCTTAAAGGATCGGTGTCGGCAGAGACGAATATCTCAAGACGAGTAACGCCACACTCTAGGCAAGAATCATTGTTATAGTTCCAGATATAGAGGCCATCAATTTCACGGAGGGCGCCTAAGTCTAAAATCAGTGCTTGATTACCCTGATTGGGAGGGGAACCCACAGGCCCCCCTAAGCCGCCATCCGTGGAACCTATCATCCACATGTCATTTCGCGTCGAGTTATGGGTTGAGTATCTGGCAAATTCATGGGCTGTCAGCCCAGAGCCATTGATTAAATTCTGTGGAGTACGGTCGTTGTGTAGTGAACTTGACCATGCGGAAATGGGGGTGATCGCCAGATCAATGGGAGTATCCGCATTATCAAGAGGATCAGTGCCTTCTAGTATTTCCGTATCATCACTCACCCCATCGTTATCGTCGTCGCTATCAGTCACCATGCCCAATGCCTGGCATGCACTGTCGCAGGTGTCGGGAATGCCATCGCCATCGTTATCTGAATAGTGAGTAATGCTGATAAGCGGGTAAGGATCATTCCCGTCAGTGAGACCATCGTTATCATCATCGTTATCTGCCGTCATTCCCGTCGCCAGACAATAACTATCGCAGCTATCGGGTGCGCCATCGCTATCAGAGTCTGTGTAGGTCGCAATAGCAATTAACGGGTAGGCGTCTTCGTTATCTGTTACCCCGTCGTTGTCATCATCGCCATCTGCAGACATACCCGTTGCTAGACAGTCGCTGTCACAATTATCCGGCGCGCCATCGCTATCGGTATCGATGTAACTAGCAATGTGGACAAGAGGGTAGGCATCTTCATTATCAGCGAGACCATCGTTGTCATCATCGTTATCGGCTGACATTCCCGTAGCTAAGCAAGCGGTATCACAGGTGTCGGGGGCACCGTCGTTATCGGTATCGGTGTGCCCGATAATTGAGATCAGCGGGTAGGCATCATCACTATCATCAAGCCCATCGTTATCATCATCGTTATCAACAACATCAGGCTCACTATCGCCGTCGGTATTGGAGTCGGCAATTAATGGGTTGGTGGAGAAAAGATTACGTTCATCGCCATCGCTAAAACCGTCATCATCCGTGTCGGCATCGAATGGATCGTAACTCAGCTCACGTTCAATTTTATCGCTGAGGCCATCGGCATCGGTGTCATGGCTGTAGGGGTTTGATTCACCCACTTCAACGATACCGTTGGCGTTTAAATCTTCGGCCCCATCTAACAAACCATCTCTATCTGAATCGGGATGCAGCAGTTCGCCGGAACCGGATAATGTGTAAACATAGGTGGCGTTATTCGCGGCAATAAATAAATCCAAGTCGCCGTCGTAATCAATATCGATAAGGTCTAATTGCCCGCCACTGTTTAATGACCAACCGCTGTTATAGAAGCCGGAGTGAGCTGGGTATTGTAAATAGGCTCGGGTTTGGCTTGATGAAGAAGCGATAATGTCGATAACCCCATCACCATTGATATCAGCTAAGTTCAAGTCGGTATAGTAATGGCTGTCGTTAGGGAGGAAGCCACTGGATAACACCATAGCCCCAGCGGCTTCGTTGAGCTGGTTAAACCATAATTGCAGTTTGCCATTGTCGATGGAGGCAACGATATCCATATCGCCATCGCCATCAACATCGGCAACGTCAAAGCCAATCGCACCGTTACCGCTGACCAGATTGACTTCAGTGCTAAATTGAAAAGACTCTTTTTCTACACCGCCCAATTGATAAAATAATGAATCACCTTTGTAATTACCAAATGCTTCGCTGCCAACAATATCCAGGATACCATCCTGATTGAGATCAATCGCTTTTAGGTTGTGCCCCTCGACCGCACCTAACAAATTCCAGTCCACTTGGCTAAAGGTACCATCTCCTTGACTCTGTAAGTTCATGCCACCGGAATGTACAAGGTCGATATCACCGTCGTTATCAAAATCGGCACTCACCAATGAGTTGGTTTCTGCGTCTGTAAAGTTGCCGTTAAAATAGTGCTCGTTGTAGTGGGTGACGATGAAATTGCTGCCGGGCGCTTGTGGGTCATTGAGGAAAAGAGAGGAGGCATGGTCAGTGCTGCCAATATAGATATCGGCGTAACCGTCATCGTTAAAATCATTTACCGTGACAGAGGTGGTTGCGGTGACGTCTCGTGGCTCATCATTAAACTCTTGATATACCATGGTAAAACGTAAACCACTGTCGCTAAAATTACCAAGCCCATCATTCAGCCAAATCCTATCAGCCTCATTTGATTTCGCTACGTAGATATCAATAAAGCCGTCGGCGTTGAAATCTCCATGGGCCAATTCACCAGAGTAAGCTTCGCCTATGCCTGAATAGGTGGCCAGTAACCTTGGCGTGATCGGCGACTCTAAATTGTCTGGAATGCCATCGGCATCACTATCATTGCTGGTGGGATTTGATTCACCCACATCGATATGGCCATTTTGATTGGCATCTTCGATGCCATCGTTGATACCGTCATTATCACTATCGGCCAAATCGGGATCGGAACCTGCAAAGGCCATACTGGAATAGACATAGGTAGTGTTACTGCCGGAAATAAATAGATCGGTCTTACCGTCTAAGTTGAAATCGCCCACTGCAATTTGACCACCCGCAGGCAGGCTCCACTGACTATCGCTAAACAGCAGATTGTCAGAGTCTTGTAAAAATACACGTGTGACCTGTGCTGACGAGGCCACCACATCTAGTCTTCCATCGTTATCAATATCAGTAATACGCAGGTCGGTATAAAACTCTAAATCTCCCTCGATAACATCGGCAGACACCTGGTAAGACAAAACACCTGCATCTAGGTGTCCCAACCAGATTTGAATTCCGTTATTTTCTGAGGAAATAACGATGTCTTTAATACCGTCATTATCCACATCGGCCACATCCCAGCCATATGCTGCAGCCGCATCACCAGTGAGTATTTTTTGGGTATTTTCAAAGCGGAATGTGGCTTGGCTGCCGGAACCCAGTTGGTAACCGAAATAGTCAGAAGGTGAGCTGCCAAAATACGAGACGTTAACGAGATCGGGAATGTTGTCGTTGTTTAGATCTATCACGCGGCTGTGAAAGTTTTCAAGAGCCGACTTATGATTCCAGTCAGCGACAGAAAAACTGCCATCACCTTGGTTGGCTAAAGGGTTACCGAGGGCAGGCACGATGTCGATATCACCATCTTGATCAAAGTCCGCTGCCACCACTGAGTTCGTACCATCCCAGGAATAGTTATCATCCAGTTCTTGGTAATTGTAATTTGTGGTCCTGAAGTTAAGCCCGGGTGCAATGGAGTCATTGATATAGATGCTGCCACTTGCCTGGTAGCTAAAGCTCGCAATATCATTTAAACCATCGCCATTGAAATCGGCCAATACCACTGCAGAGGTTTGTTCCTCTCGTACCGCTTCACCATTCACGTCCTGATATAGCCGAGTAAAGCGCTGGCCACTATCAAAGAAACTATTAGCACCATCGTATAGCCATAGTTCATCGGCATCATTATCTCGCCCCAGAAAGAGATCTCCGAAGCCGTCGCCATTCATATCGGCCAAAACAATTTTGCCCGTGATAGCACTGCCAATCCCCGGGAGGCTTTGGATGAGTGTTAGCGGTGATCCTGCAACAGGGGCTTTGGTCGGTAATTCGTTGTTATCTGCTATGCCGTCGCCATCGGTATCAGCAGCCCAGCTATTTAATGGAATAGTGGCAACTAGGGCGGTAAAAATGTGGAGGGAAGCTCGATATATAGACATGGAGGTTGAACGTTTTCTGTCTCTAAATTTGTACACGCGCAGCCACCCAATCAAGAATAATTATTGGGGGCGATTATTCCATCTTGGTGAATATGGGCTTATAAGGGATTTACCGTATTTGTATCTAGGTGTGGCAGATTAATTGAATTTTTTCGATTAGGTAAAAAAATTCCTGTTTATGAGCTCATAAAATGGTGAATGGCCTGTGAGTGGGCATTAATTTTATTCCAGCAAGCCTTTTTCTTTGGCTATTTTTATGAGTTGGATTGCGCTGTTGACCTGCATTTTTTTCATAAGGTTTTGTCTGTGTTTGTCCACGGTTTTTGGCGAGATGGATAAAATTTCGGCAATGTCATTGTTGCTATGGCTCATGGCAATTTGGGTGAGTATCTGGAATTCACGATTGGTGAGATTAGAGGGCTGACTATCGAGCATATTGATTGCAAACTCACTGATCACACGCTCGCCATTATTAACTCGAGAGATGGTCTCTAACATTTGTTGAGCCGAGCCTTCTTTCAGGGTGATCGCATCGGCCTTTGAATTTACCAATGATTGCAATATAGCAGGGTTGTGGCTGCTGGTGAGCATAATGATTTTGATGTCAGGAAAGCGTGACTTTACATAACCTATTACGGCCAAGGTGTCCCCTTCTGGCAGATGATAATCCAGAATGATCATGTCTGGCTGGCAATTTTGAATGTGAATTTTAAGGTCTTTAATGTTGCCAAATTGGCCACGGATTTCGATATCGGCCTGGCTTCCCAGGAGCATGCTTAATCCTTCACGAAATATACAGTGATCATCTGCCAATACTATGTCCATGCTTCACCAACCGCTTAAATGATTAGTGTTCATAATAATGAAAAGGGCAGGGGATTGCCACGCTTTCTAAATACGCAAGGAAAGCCTTGCACGCTTTTATCAAACTACGGTAAATCCCCTATGCCGTCATGCGCATCATTTGCTTAAAATTCAATAACAATGACCTATGTGTTTTTCGAACAGATATTGGGTCATTAACGGAATTTATCAAAATAGGTGATTAGATGCCCAAGATAGCCTTTCTACTGTTGGCATTAAGCCAAATCAATGAAACGATGTCACTTGAATTTACCGATGCGATCATGGTACTGACCCCCAGCGGGGCCCATAAAACCAATTCAGACCTCACTAGCAGTACCATCATTGACGATGGGACCACCAATATTAACGATTGGAACTTTAGTGATTTCGCCTTGTCCGGCGACGGAAAATATTACATGGCCAGCAACGAAGGCATTTCCATATCCGGCGATAATGGCGATAGTTGGCGTAATATCACTCCGGCCGATGGCTTAGCCCACAACGACTCCACTGCCATTGCGGCTCGAAGCAGCAATGATGATAACTGGGTATTAGTAGGATCACGTTATGGAATTTCATTTTCTATGGACGATGCTAACAGTTTTAGTACTTACAATGTCGCCAACGATTGGCTGGCAGGGGACATTGTTAATAGTGTTGCCATCGATAATAATGGCACCTTATATATCGCCACAGACAATGGCCTTTCCATGGGATGGGATGCAGAGAATAGTTTATTTTTTGAAAACTTTACCACCATGGAAGGTTTACCTAGTGACCGCATCAATCAAGTCTTAGTGCAAGACACAGCGCAGGGCAGCAATATATTTTTGGCCACTGCTAACGGCATTTCATTTTCCACTGACGGCTTCGATTTTAGTAATTCCCTAGCTGGGCATTTTACAACGTCCATTGCTGTGCATAAGGGTGTCTGGTACGTAGGCGTGGTGGACGCCAATGGTAAGGAAGGTGGGGTTTATATTTCCATCGACCAGGGGGCCACTTATACCTACCGTGATGTGAGGCCAGCGATTTCGGTATGGAGCATCGAAGTCACCGATCTGGCCATTTATGCTGGCACAACAGAAGGTCTGGCGGTTTCAAATGACGGTGGTGAACGTTTTAATTTTTACAATAAAGATAACAGTAGTTTACGCAATCACTCTATCAAAGGCATAACCGCATTGGGTGACACCCATATCCAAGTACTGGCCACAGAGGATGGGCTGGCCATTTCAAAAAACTCAGGCTTAAGTCATGTAATTCTCGATAGCAGCATCGATGGCATTGAAAGCGATGAGCCAGAATCTGTTGAATATTTGGGTGAAGAGGCATTGCTGATTACCAATGGTACAGGTGTTTCAATCAGTTCCGACCTGGGTAATACATGGCAGTACACAGAGCTGGGCAGCAGGCTTGAGGGCAGTGTCTATAACAGCAACAGCAGAATGATTATTGTCTATACGGATTTGTCGGGCATTTTTATATCCATCGATAACGGTCAAACATTTACAGAAAAAACAACGGCCAATGGTTTATTGAGCAATGCTATTTCCAGTGTCGCCATAGCCAAAGACGGAAAAATATATGTTTCCCATGAAGACGATCTCGATGAAGGCGCGGGTGTATCTGTTAGTCGAGATGGAGGGGAATCTTTCACTGCCGTTACCTTATATGAGAATGACAATATTCTGGATTCCTCTGATGGTGCTTCATTTTTAGATGTTTTACATGTGGCAGTCTCGGACAATGGCACAGTTTTTTTAGCCACTCAATATGGCCTGTATGTATCCAACGATCAGCTTATTTCTTTTGTACGATATCTAGAAAATTTAGACGATCCAAATATTTTCGTTTCAACCCTAGTAGGCGATGATAGTTGGTATATTGGTCATATCGGTGGCCTCAGTATTAGCCTTGATGGTGGGGAATCGTTTAATAAGGCAAATGAACCGGTTGGTCTTTCATTAATAAGTAATGTTTTTGTAGATGAAAATTCCGCTATTTATGTTGAATCAAGCCGTGAATTGAAAGTGTCACACAATGGTGGTTATAGCTTTGCCACAGCTTATAAAGCGAATGCTTCTATACACGACATGCTTATCGTTAATCCTACTCAGCTTGATTCAGATGACGATGGTTTTGCCGATAAAATTGATACTGATGATGATAACGATGGGGTGCTAGATGTTAATGATGCCCTACCTTTAGATGCTTCTGAATCGATGGATACTGACGGTGACGGTTTAGGGAATAACGCCGATGGCGATGATGACGGGGATGGGGTTAGCGATAAACTCGATTATTATTCATTGATTAGTTTGGGTGGTTTAACCGATACAGATAACGACGGGATTCCCGATACATGTAATGCCTTTTGCTTAGATTTAGGAATGGTAAGTGATCCTTATCCGCTGGGTATTATTTATGTGAATGATAACTCTACCTGCAATGCGTTAACTGACACCTGCGGCCTAACTTGGCAAACCGCTTTCCCTCATTTACAAGATGCTTTGGTGGTGGCCACAGTGAATAACAATATCTGGCTGGCTCAAGGTGTTTATTACCCGGATGACAATGCTTCCAATGATAATGATGGCAACCGTAACGCGGTGTTTTATATGGTTGATCAGGTGGGTTTATACGGCGGTTTTGGAGATGACCTGTTAGCTACGCAATTGAGTGATGCCGACTATAAAAATAATATCACAGTATTAAGTGGTGACATTGATCAGGATGATGTGGTTGATGCCAATGGAGTCGTAGTTAATTACGCAGACATAATAGGGGATAACAGCAAATTAGTGGTGCGAGATTCAATAACGACCAATGAATTTACTTTGCAGGGCCTAACCATAAACGCCGGGTCTGAATCTGCACAGGCTGATTCTGGTGGAGTCTATATTCGTTATTCTGGCGCCATATTGAAAGATTTAACATTAATGGCTAATAACGGAACGTTTGGCGCAGCCCTAACCGTCAGTCAGACTGAAGATGTCACTTGTGATGTATTGTCTATGGATAATGTCGTTGTAAAAAATAATTATGAAATAGGTTATGGCACTATTTATTTAGACTATCCCAGATGCGATACCATTGAGTTTAATAACTTAACTATGGAATCCAATGAGCGTAGCGTAAACTTGAGAATAAACTCAACAAAACCGGTCACAATTAATGGCTTTTCTAGTAAAGGTAACGGCACAGCTGGTATTGTCTATGAAGGCTTAGCTAATGATTTGTTAACGGTTAACAATAGTTTAATTGAATCAACTTCTGGCGCAATAATTGTCAGATCGGGCAATGTAAATTTAGCCAATGTGACGTTAACGAATAATAAATACGCACTTTCCATTATCTCTAGTAGCAATGTCACAGCCTCGCACCTTTCCGTAGTAGCCAATGAAAACACAGATACCCTAGATATTGTTAAATTAGAGGGCTCAGCCTCTTTATCATTAAGTCATTCAATAATCGCCGGCAATAAAACGGACGGAGGGGTTAACAATCTAGTGGTAGAAGACTCAGCCATAGTGGTTGATGGTGGTTACAATATAATAGGTTCGTCGGACAGTAGTGGTTACTTTTTTGAAAGGCGTCGTCAGACATTTGAGGAAGTTTTTGAATCTGGCACTAGTTTTACTGCCACAAAAGGCATTGATGAAATTATTAGTACTACCTTGCTTGATAATGGCGGCAGAAATAAAACCTTAATGCCAATTAATGGCAGCCCTGCCATAGATGCTATTCCTGAAAATCTCTGTGTGCTTAACACTGATCAGCGTCTACAGTTTCGTCCGTTTAACAATGCTTGTGATATCGGTGCCATCGAAATTCAATTGGATACTGATGATGATAGTCGAGAAGACTTCCTCGATAGCGATGATGACGGCGATGGCGTTTTAGATGTTAATGATGCGTTTCCGTTAGATGCCAATGAGGTGCTGGATACCGATGGCGATGGCATAGGGAATAATGCCGACAATGATGATGATAGTGATGGTATTACAGATGAAAACGATGCAGAGCCATTAAACCCAGATGTATTTGACATCACCCCTCCTGTAGTTGTTGTGCCAGCCGATATTGTGGTAGCAGCTAATGATCAAAACGGTGCGCCTGTGCTAAATGATTCCATAGCTTTATTCTTGAGTCTGCCAACGGCCACAGATAACTTTGATGGCGTATTGACAGATATTATCCATGATGCACCTGACATGCTTCCGCTAGGGGAGACTCAGGTAACTTTTAGTGCCATTGATCATTCGGGTAATGTCGGCGTCAATAGCGCTACGGTAAATGTTATAGATGAAATGCCCCCAGTTATTGCACTGTTGGGTGAGGCATCTATTACTGTTAATATCGGAGAGGAGTATAGCGAACAAGGTGCAATCGCTTTAGATAATGTTAATGGTGATCTGACAAAGAGTATTGTTATAAGTGGTGTTGTGGATACCTTGGTATTGGGATTGTACGAGATACATTATGACGTCTTAGATTTCGCTGGAAATATGGCTGCAACGGTTACCCGAAGTGTGAGTGTGCAGGACAATTTTTCCCCCGTTTTGAGTGTACCATTGGGTATCGAAGTGGCTGCCACTGATAGCTCAGGTATTGCTACTGGCCATGCTGAAATTGCTTTTTTCTTAAATTCAGCCTCGGCTGAGGATGCAGCGGATGGTGTAATTGAGCTAGTAGAAAATGATGCCGCGCTGACGTTGCCGATGGGCATTAATACGATCACTTTTAGTGCGATAGATCTGTCTGGTAACATCGGCATTGGCCAAGCCACTATCACAGTGAGCGACCTAACGGCGCCGGTAATAAACCTATTAGGTCTATCTGCACAAACTATCAGTGTAGGGGGGACCTATATCGAAATGGGCGCCAGTGCAGTGGATAACGTAGACGGTGATATTAGCTCTACCATTGCAATAAACGGTCTAGTAGATAGTAGCCATGTGGGATTGTATAACCTCACTTATGATGTCACTGATGTATCTGGTAATTCTGCACAAACCTTGGTTCGTGTGATTACAGTACAAGATATGGCGCAGCCGGTAGTAACTGCGCCAATTCCAATTGTGGTGGCGGCAATCAATGCTGGTGGCACTGATGCTTCAGGCGTAGACATTCGCGAATTTTTAAATGCAGCCAGCGCGTTTGATGACGTGGACGGTTTGATCACTCTGATTGTAAATGACGCTCCTATAACATTCCCTCTGGGTGTCACAAACGTGGTATTTAGCGCAATCGACAGTAATGATAATATCGGTTTCTCACAATCCAGCGTGACCGTTGTCGATCAAACTGCACCTGTTTTAACCCTATTGGGTGAGGCGAATCTTTTGTTAAATGTGAATGATGGGTACGTAGCGCAAGGTATTAGTGCTACAGACAATGTGGATGGTGATGTATCTAATCACATCATTGCCTTGGGTGAAGTGGATACCAGTACTCCTGGAACCTATACCGTTAACTATCTAATTACCGATGCTGCGGGTAATTTTACCAGTCTAATTAGCAATATTACTGTGCAAGATGTTGCTGGGCCTGAGGTTTTGGCCCCTGAAGATATTGTTGTGGATATTAAAGATGCCAGCGGAGTGTCGATTAACCAGCATGAAATAGCCAAATTCTTAAATTCAGTTATAGCGCAGGATGACGTGGACGGTGAGAATTTAAGCATTCGTCATGATGCTCCTCGAGTTTTTACTTTAGGCCCTCATATCGTCACTTTTAGCGCTATCGACAGTGCTGGCAATACTGGTTTTGCAACCGCTTGGATAACTGTCGTTGATGTGGATGCCCCCATAATAAATATGTCTGGGGAGGGTACGGTTAACTTAGAGCTTAACGATCACTACGTAGAGCTGGGGGCGTCAGCATTGGATAGTGTGGATGGGGATGTTTCGTCTCAAATTGTTATAACTAACAATATAAATACGGCCATAGCAGGCAACTATGAGGTTTTATACCGTGTGTCGGATCGCAGTGGCAATGAAGCTCGCATTACTCGAAAAGTGGTGGTTGAGGAAAGAGACATAACCGGTCTTGGCCAAGTGCATTGGTATGCATTATTGATGATGTTAATGCTACTGGTTCGCCAGCGTCATTATGACTAAATGTGTCATACAATGGTTCTCACGCAGGGTGAACAGCACTCTGCGTGGGTGTTTTTTCATGATTTAATATAGATATAATCACCACTTTGTTAGCAGTCATTAATATTAAAAATCCTAAACGCCTTAAACCCCATGTGTTAGACTTAAACAGTGCGCGATATTATGACATAGGCTATCACCATTCATGCAACACAGCAGCTTAGCAATGCACGTTTATTTTCTATTGTTAATAACATGCCTTTTTAGTCATTCAGCAATTTCATCACCTTTTCAGCTACCTTTAGAAAGTACGCCAGTCAACCTAAAGCCTTTTGCACAAATGTATACGGGGAATGAGTACTCAGGAATAGATACTCTGATTGAAAGTGATGTGATTTTTTCTGATTTCTCTGTGAAGCCTCATTTACCAAATGAAGCAGAGCATTGGATAAAGATAGAGTTGATGAATTCAAGTGATGGCCCATTAAATTGGTACTTACACTTAGGCTATCCCTCCATGCCATTAATGCATGCTTATTGGGAAAAGGGCGGTGATATTGAAGTTATATCCCTATTAGATAGCCAGTCATCTTACGACGATAGAGTTGTGGATGAGCCTCAATTGTTTTTGCTCTTAAATTTAGCAGGAAAAGAAGTAAAAACTTTATATGTTAATTATCGCAACCTTGGTAATGCTCCGTTATCGCTAGATGTTTTTTCTGAAATCAGTTTTAAAAAATACCAGCTAACTGAAATTCTTATTAATAGTGCCGTGCTGGGTTTTATGTTAGCAATTCTGTGTTTAGTTATCATGTTTTTAACTATGAATAGGGACGTTTTATATTTCTATTTTGCTTGTTTAGTTTTGTTTATGGGTTTGGTTATTTCAGATTTATCTGGCTATAACCATAAGTACCTATGGCCACACAGTGGAGGGGTGGCCGCTAAGTTTGTCGAGTATATTATGATATCTATTCACTTGAGCTACTTGTATTTTATTCGTGAAGTAATGATGTTGAAAGCTCAGAATAGCGCACTTTATAAAGTGTTAACTGGCTTTATTGTGGCTGGATTTTTGCTGCTGATTATATCGATGTTTTTTGATCTGTTTGAATTGTTGATTCTATTTGGTTTTTTATTAATCCCTGTGTTTGTTTTAACATCTGTATGGGGTATAAAAGCGAGAGTGGTTTCGGCAAAAATTATTGCTTTAAGTATATATAGTCATATTTTTTTTGTATTCCTGTTGTTCGTTCTTTCCATTGTCGCGTTTAATCCTTTCCCTAGTATTTATTTTATGAAGTACGCCACTATTGGGTATTTGTTAGAGGCTGTTTTCTTTACGATCACCTTGGCGCACCGCAGCTATGTAACCAATAGAGACTATCAAAAATCATTATTATTAAGGGTAGAAGAGGCCAATAACCTAGTTAAAGCAGAGCAGAAAAACAATTTGTTATTAATAGAAAAGCAAGAGCAGTTACTTAAGTTTACTGGTACGGTACACGATATTTTTCAGCCACTTTCTTCTGTTCGTATGGCTGTAGGGGTAATACCTGAAGAGTCGGGTAAAGACATAAAAAACTATATAGACAATACCGTGGAATATGCAGAATCTTTATTGAAGTCGTTTATGTTAGACAGTAAAGATAGGTTTCAGGATTTAAGCAGAAACTTAGTATTGGGTGAGGTATTTGAGCAGGTAGTTTTACGCCATCAAGCGGCTGCGAAAGAGAAGAGTATTCAGCTTCAATTTTTCAATAGTAGTAAGGCGTGTGAGGTACCCCAAGAAAACTTAATACGCATTTTAGATAACCTTATGAGTAATGCCATCCGCTATACTAAGTCGGGTGGCGTTTTATTAGGTGTAAGACAGAAATTAACAGGCGTAGAAATTCAGGTAATTGATACCGGTATAGGTATGTCTTCAATAGAATCTAAAAAATTGCTAGCACCTTTTGAGCAAAGCGAGCTAGGAAGGCAAGGTTATGGAATTGGCTTGTATGTCGTTAAAAGCCTATGTGCACAGTCTGGATTTGAATTGTCTGTTAGCAGTGTGGTCAATAAAGGTACTTGTTTCAAAATATTGATACCTAAGTAGCTTGCGATAATCAGTCAATGTTGGAGAGGAATCAACTTTTGTACAGTGGGTTTCTTTAGCTGACACAAAGCATTCTGTCAGTTGGCCACTGGCCATAGAAATGGCGCAGTGGCCGGTGCTTGATAAAATAGTGGCGAGCTTTTCACCGCGTTTCATGTTTGAAGATGGCCTTAAGGAGGTTTATTTTGACGATGCCTTAGTTAATTCAAAATTGGTGGATCGTTATTTTCAGCTGGCAAATTTCCCGGGAAACATGGCGGCCTTTCCCAAGCGTGTACAAGCAAAACTGGATACCCAGAGTGATAACATTAAAGAAATTTCGGTGCCCACCCTGATTCAATGGGGCGCCCGGGATGAATATTTTCCCGTGGCGCGGGCCTATGATTTTAAGCGCGA
>Ga0209395_1002745_pt1 | contig 22592 bp, 19 predicted proteins | sample GOMGulsemesocosm_3_FD_184635 | JGI IMG/M metagenome (GOLD analysis project Ga0209395, IMG submission 184635) | Methane-oxidizing microbial communities from mesocosms in the Gulf of Mexico - GOM9D Gulf of Mexico (SPAdes) (version 2) | ecosystem: Environmental > Aquatic > Marine > Cold seeps... | reverse complement strand
TTTATCACCTTGTGCTGACAATTGTTGCCATAATTCCTCATCAGGGGAAGCGTCACCTTGCCATTTTATCGTGATGCCATCGAAAGATGATACAAAGAGTGAGAAGTCGTCTGGTAAAGTTACTTGATGCGAATTCTTTAACAATGGCTGATTTTCTAAGGCTATATCTTTGGTGGCATCAATAAGATTATTATCATTTCTTCCTGATGTTGAGATCATAGATGTACTGATCATTGCCATGATAACTATTAATACAACAGCGCTAACTGTAAATAATGCATTTTTATGATTAAATAATTTTAATCTTATTGCTTCACCAATATCATTACCTGAAAAACTAGTCGTTTTAGGTGTATTAATCTGAACAGTGACAGAATCTTTTCTTTGGGCGAAGATATTATTGTCATCATTAAGTGCCTCCGTATTGTTAAATGTAGGTTCAATTCTACTTGAGTTTGAGGAGGTATCCTTTTTTATAAAGGCACTTAAATCAACCTTGCCGGAATAACCTAAAATGTAATTTTTACCACCTACACTTTTGTAGGTTGTTAAAAGAGCCGAAGTCATCAAAGGAAATAATAACAACCAATAACTCGTGCTATAACCCGTAAAAATTATAATAAGACCTGCAAAAAGGAAACTAAGTCCGGGGGCGTATAACCAATTTTTATTTAGGTCAGCATCATTCAATCGACGCTTTGTTGAAAGTGTACATAGGCAAGTAAAGATAATTAAAAAAACAAGAGCTAAAGCGTTGCTTAATGAGAATATAGCGCTAGTGATAATAAATAAAAAATAGCTGCTTATATGAATGAAAATAAAACGGCGACGATTCTCAAAACCGGTAAAACATAATAATGACTTAAGCAAAAGCACGAAGACTCCAAAAATTGTTTGCTTGGGAAGTTTGAGCAAGAGTAACCAATTCTATCAGCTATTTCATCGATATTTTCAATTTGTTACATTAATCATTGAAAACTGTATCGGTAAAACAGCACAACAGTCGTAGGAAATATCTCACAATTACGTCAGTTATCATTCTATATTTTGTAAGTTTAAAAGTAGTGCCTATCTAATGCTTTGTTTTTAATTGAAAATTATTAGATCTTGATTGGAGGGAATTTATATAGTGTATTTTTTATTGCAGACTATCTAGTCGCTGAATGTACGAGTGCTAATATTAAACATGTCAGGAAGACACAGGTTATGGAAAACCTCGCAAACAAGCATCAATGGATGATAGCAGTTTGATGAACACGGTACAGGATGTACAAAAGGAAAGGTGGTTTAAGTTAACATTTGGTTGATAAAGGATTTAGCCGTAGGACACGATTAACTTCAAAGGAATGAAAGATAAAAGGAATTTATATGAATGGATGCGCTAGCTAACACCAGCGTTAACTTAATTTACCACTTATTACTATCAAAAGCATTATGGATAAGTACCACGGATGGAGAGAGTGATAAGAGTAATGGAATATTTGGAATCGTAAAAAAGGATCTTTCAAGGAGGAATACTAGGGATAGTGTATTTTCTAATTTTATATGGTGTAAAGGATTTACTCATAGATTAAGAAGTACGATAAAGAAAAAAAGCGACCTTAGGTCGCTTTTTCTGTTTTTAAATATAAAAATTAGATTTTATACATAGGTACATGAATATTATCGAGCTTATAGCCTTTCAGAGTAGCCTGCCCTTGGTAACTTGACTCCCCATCACCACTAAACTCAAAGTCAAAAACACTACTCCAATGCGGACCTAAAGCGTTACTGAATGAAAAACGACTTGAATAGCGCGATAAAGAAATAAATTGTAAATTTTCATTTTTGCAATAAGTTTTTATGTGACGTAAAGCTTGTTCAGATACTTTCCTGAGGTAAATGAAATACCACAAAAATAAACATACAATGAGCAAATAATAAATATTTTCCATTTCATCTTCCTTATTTAACGTTGAAATAATAAACCAATAGCTTTACTTAATTCTGCGCTACGAGTTGGCGATCTCATACATTGAAATATCAATGGGCGTAAAGTTGGAATCGCAACCAAGTCTTTAAAAACAGCTTGAAAAACTTCAATATCATGATCAGTAATCAATGCTTCCAAAAATGCCATTAATTGCTGTTCATTGCTGAAAACCTGCCAGCACCTGCCCGCCAATACAATAACGAGTTCTTCAGATAGTGTAACTTTTAGTGTTGAATTCTCAATTAGTGAATGAATAAACCGTACAACATGTGGATGTTCACAGCTCGATGATAGGCTTCGTAATAAGAAGCATTGATCACTAGCTTTACGTCCATTTTTACAGGCTAAAGTATGTTGGAATTCTGCTATAAGTGCATCAATAACTTCAACCGGCAGCTTCACATTTTCTAATGCAGAACATAATGGATGCAATACCGGGGGAGGGATATTTGGTAAGGCATTAACTAAAATATTTTGGGCTGACTTATCAGATAACCGCACGGCAAAGTCATTTAAGCCTTGAACACCAATTTTTTGCCAGTCTTGCCAATTATCATCACCTGATAAGTAACGTAATGCATCAGGAAAATATTGACTACTCTCATGTTTAACTTCAGTACCAATTAAACTGTTTAAGTAAGCTAATTTATACTGTGGAGGTGTGAAATGGTAAGGATTACTTTTAAGTAATTCTTCTTGGCGTTCATTAGGCGAAGTACTAAGGTCTGAACCTAAAGCTTCAATAATAATAGCAATAAAATGATCCCTAGCGACTAGGTTCAGTAAGCCTCGTTCGTCAAGAGGAAACTTTACAAACCATAAATAGGGCTGTGAATTTTTCTTTTGCCAAAAAGCTATTGCTATGTATGCATGTCCTTGTGAAGGAAAAGGATAAGGCATTTGGTTTGCTTCAATCTTAGTGAAGTTTTCTTTTGATAATTTATCAACTTTACGGCCAATATCATAAATTCGATATTGAGAACCAGATGTTTTTAGTAGTTCAGAAATAGTGCGCATAGCTAGAGTCATAAATAAAAGAGTAATCAAACGGTAGCGACATTATAAAGATAATGATTGATGATACCAAGCGAATATGAATTGAACAAAAAATAAATAAGCCAACATTCGAGTTATATTAACCCTTATTTTTTGCCATGGTCGTAATGCACTTATATAAAAAAGCCCAGTCATAAACTGGGCGAAAAATATAAGAGAGAAATTAAGAGAGAAGAAATTAGCTGTTGTTTTCACTTGGTTGGCTTACAGTATTTTGGACTGTTCTTTTTTGTAATAAGCTTTTGCCATTAATTGCTATTTTTCTTGGCTTCAAGGCTTCTGGTATTTCTCTTTCTAAATCGATATGAAGCAATCCGTGTTCCATGAAAGCGCCAATAACTTTTACATGATCACCCAGTTGGAATTTTCGTTCGAAGTTTCGTTCAGCAATACCCTGATGAAGAAATTTTCGTGATAAGCCTTTGTTGTTTGGTGCTTTTGTACCGGTAACTACTAAGGTGTTTTGCTTAGACTCTATTTCCAGTTCTTCATCAGAAAAACCTGCTATTGCCATCGTAATTCTGTACTGATCTTCGGCAAGTAATTCCACGTTATAAGGAGGATAAGATGATTTTTTGTCAGCGTGTGTCGCTTTTTCAATTAAACCGGCTAAGTGGTCAAAGCCAATAAATGAACGGTAAAGAGGGCTGAAATCTGTAGATGTGCGCATAGTGTATATCCTATTATTTACCCTACAATTGTAATTTAAGGGTATTAGCAATATTTGATAACCTATTGAATATTTCAACACTTATAGCCAACATATGTTGCGAAATAATATAATTGAAATTTATTTATTCTAAAGGTATATAAAGTGCCTTTCATTATTGAACAGGCGATTAATGTAGTCCTGTTTTAGCTTCTAGCGACTACATTAATAAAGATGGGATTACGGATTGCTTTTTCAAGAGGAAATATAAAATAAATAATAGAATTCTTGTTAAGTCGCTGAAAATAAGTTGGTTTTTATTTGTTGGTGATTGGCGTTTTATTTTCACTCACTTCTGTAGGACTTAAAGCTTTTACCGTTGAAAGGGCTAATTCATAATTTGGGTGATTGGAAATATTAGCGACAATTTCTTTGTAAGCAATTTTTCCTGATGAATCAATGATGAGTATTGCTCGCGTTAATAAACCCATATCTTTAATTAATAGGCCATATTTGCTACCAAAGTCACGCCATACTGAATCAGATAATACCTGTAATTTATCGATATTCTCAGTTTTACAAAAACGTTTTTGGGCAAAAGGTAAATCGTTACTTATTGTTAGCATCACAATATCTTGGGGTAACTTTACGACTTCTTCATTAAAACGTTTAGTTTGTAATGAGCATACGCCAGTATCTAAACTTGGAACAACAGAGATAAGTACACTTTTTCCTACAAAGTCGCTAAGCATTACTGGGGAAAAATTTGCATCAACCACTTTGAAATTAGGGGCACTTTGACCCACATCAATTTGAGTGCCTAGCAATGTCACAAATTTGTTATTTGCCTTAACTAAATCAGTAGTTTGCTGTAAATTCGTTTGTTGTAGTAAAGATGGAGATGGAGATGGAGATGGAGATGCAGATGCCGTATTCGTCACTAGACCTTGAAAAACTAATGTTAGTGAAATAGTAAGTAGTAAGTTTGATATTTTCATAGTGTTTATTATATTTAAGTATTAACTAGTGTATAGATTTTAACTTTGGCAATAGAAAATAGCCATTATTTAGTGCATTATTTTCAATATTATCTATTGTTAACTATAGAAAAACAGTAAAATACTGAAAAGATCCACCTCAAATATTATTGTTGAATTAGGAATAAGAAAAATATGTCAATCCCCTTGTTAATTTGTGATGACTCCAATATGGCACGTAAACAAGTCGCGCGCTCTTTACCTGATGGTTGGGATGTCGACATTACTTTTGCCACAAATGGAGAAGAGGGCATTGCAGCGATAAAGGCTGGGAAAGGTGATGTATTATTACTTGATTTAAATATGCCTATAATAGATGGTTATCAGGTACTTGAGGCTATTGTTAAAGAAGACTTACCGACTATGGTCATTGTTATCTCAGGTGATATTCAGCCTGAAGCGCATCAGCGAGTGACCAGTTTAGGTGCGCTCGACTTTATCCAAAAACCGGTAAATAAACACAAATTAACTGAAATATTGTCAGCCTATGGCATATATACACAACAAACCATTGAAAGCCCGACATTAAAGACTGAGGAAGTCACCGCTCCTATTAATGCAGTCGAAACCGTGAAGCTTACGACCCATGAACATAAAAGTGCTTCTGTTAAATTCGCTCCGCTGACAAAGGCTGCAGATCAAGCCATTATTGAGAAAGTAGTACCCCAAGAGGATTTTTTCTTAGATGTTGAGCTACGTGATTGTTATCAAGAAATAGCGAACGTTGCCATGGGGCAAGCAGGTGATTTGTTAGCTCGATTACTTGATGTTTTTGTTGTACTGCCCATTCCAAACGTAAACTTAATTGAAGTGAGTGAATTAAGTATGGCACTGTCTGATGTTGAAGAACAAGACAGCACATCTGGTATCTGCCAAGGCTTCATAGGAGCAGGGATTTCAGGCGAAGCGCTACTTATTTTGAACGATTCAAGTTTTAAAGATGTCGCTTCTTTAATGAATTACAAATATGAAGTTGATGAAAGTACTGAGCTAGAGTTATTAATGGATCTAGCTAATGTACTCATTGGTGCTTGTTTAAATGGTGTTGCAGAGCAACTTGATATGACTTTCAGTCAAGGACATCCCGTTGTACTGGGACAACATAAACGAATATCACAGTTAATTGCAACTAACTCTAAAAAATGGAAGCGTACACTTGCAATAGAAATTAGCTATAGCATTGAAGACTATCCGATAAAATGTGATTTACTGTTATTATTTACAGAAGAATCTATGAAAACCCTGAACAATAAAATATCTTATTTATTAGATTAATGGAATTGGTATAACTATGTCGTTAGAAACATCACAAATTAATGAATTACACTGGTTGATGGAAATGCTACATACCATAGATGTTGGTTTAGTAGTGTTAGACAGAGAGTATAAGGTGCAAATTTGGAATGGTTTTATGGAAAATCACAGTGGATTACTACCACGTGAAGTTAAAGATAAAGAACTATTTCCACTCTTTAATGAAATTCCTGAAGCATGGTTTAAGCGCAAAGCTGAATCGGTTTTTTTATTAAAAAATAAGGCTTTTACTATTTGGGAACAACGGCCATATTTGTTCAAATTTCAAAATTATCGCCCGATCACGGGCACTGCCGATTACATGTATCAAAATACTACCTTCATTCCGTTAATGTCGGCAACGGGGCTGGTTACACATTTATGTCTTATTGTTTACGATGTTACAGATAACGCTTGTCATAAAAAAGATTTAGAACTAGCTAATAAAGAGTTGGCGATTCTAAGCCAAACTGATGGGCTAACCAAATTATTTAACCGTACACATTGGGAGAACTGTTTGCAAGCTGAGTATAAACGTTGGATACGAAGCAAAAATCCAAGTTGCTTAGTGATGATTGATATTGACCATTTTAAGCAGGTTAATGATACTTATGGACATATGGTTGGCGATGAAGTTATTCGACATATTTCAGCCTTAATTCGACACCATGTCCGTGAAACTGATGTTTCAGGACGATATGGTGGCGAGGAATTCGTTATATTATTAGCTGACACCCCCTTAGAAAATGGTAAAGTATTTGCGGAACGTTTACGTGAAGAGATTGATAATTCGACCGTTAAATATAACGATATTGATTTAAAATATACTGTGAGTATGGGGATCGCACAAATAGATCAGAGTATTCAAAGTTACGAAGCTTGGATCGAATGCGCAGATGCTGCGATGTACCGTTCAAAAGAAGGCGGACGTAACAGAGTAACCTTGCATCCGAAGCAATAAGGGTTATAAGCTAGAACTGTAAAAGCCCGTAGGGCTTTTTTTATAACAGAAAATCAATTTCTGATTTGCTCTGATTCTAGGTATTGAAACTTCGCGTTATATCCCCGTAGGGTATTCACTCTACTTAAGTATTTAAGATCGTCTAATAATACTGCACTGTAAAATATCGTATTTTATAAGCATCATTAATAAGTTGAGTACTATTTATGTATATTAACTTCACTAGTAGAATTTTAATTACTATTTAATTTAAAAAAAACAACTTATCGAATAACGGTAATTAGTTATTGCTATTCAGTTTTTGTTTATATATTCTTAAGCCATCACTTGTTACAACGAATATTTATCCAACATCATGTAAACGCTTTAATAGCGGTGCTATAAACTTTATAGGAAATTTGTAAATGTATAAAAAATTATTTTCTTTCATTATTATATCGAGTTTATTAGGGTGTAGCGGCCATATTCGAGAAAGCTCTTTTATTGCTCAGGATGCAACTGTTACCAATTATCAAACGCTAGAACTCAAAAACTGGCAGAGTAGCTTTACTCATCATAAATTAGAGCAAATAAGTTTAAATATTCAAAGTGATGATGTGGTATTAAAAGGGATACTACTAGACTCGCCGAATTCGCAAGATGTGATATTTTACATTCCAGGTAATGGTATGAAAGTGTCAAGAGGAGGCATAGAAGCGCTGCAAATTTTAGCAAAACTAGAAAAAGATATTGTGATTTTTGACCGAAGAGGATTGGGGGCTAGTAATGGAAAAGCAACACTTTCTAATCTTGTTGATGATTCTGTAGAGGCATACCACTTTATTAAAAATAAACTGAAAGCAAAATCCATCGTAGTCCATGGCTATTCTTTGGGGAGCTTTATTGCCGCGCAGCTTGCGAAAAATGAAGCTGTTGACGCGTTAGTGTTACAAGGTAGTGCTACGAATGTCGATGATTGGATTGATAAGAAAACACCTTGGTATACTAAACCGTTTCTTACCATTAAAGTCGATGAAGTGTTTAAATCTGCTGATAATGAAATTGTGGTTGCTGATTATTACCGAGGTCCATTGCTTATTATTGGTGGTGAAAATGATCAACAAGTACCGGTTGAGTTATCGCAGTTACTTTATAACGCCAGTAAATCAGTAAACAAAAAATTAGTGATTGTTGATAATGCTAACCATGGAACAATGCTAGACAAGCCAGAAGAAATAATAATCTATAAACAGTTTTTAGACGCAGCACTGTAATCGGGGTAATTAGAATAAATAATATAATAACTGGTTGAGTGAATCTCGAAGTAAATTCGTCTCAACCAGTGTAATTTGAATATAATGATTTATTCAAATGTTTAATTATTGATGTTAGCGTTTATTACTATTTTTGAAAGACCTGCTGCCCATTCACCCAAGTAGAATTAACTTTGTTTTTCCATATATTTTCTTTATTTTCAGAGAAGAAATTATTTTCTACCAAAATAAAATCTGCCTTTTTACCTTTGACTAAACTACCAATTATTTTTTCTTGATGCCCCGCAAAAGCCGCATCTATGGTAAAGCTACGTAAAGCTTCTTGGCGTGTCATACTTTCATCACTATACCAACCATTTGCAGGTGTGTTTTGGTGATCTTGGCGGGTTACTGAAGAATGCAAGCCAAAGAATGGATTAGGTGACTCTACAGGGAAGTCTGAGCCGGCCGCAATAACGGCTTGTGCATTTATTAACTTTCGCCATGCATAGGCGCCTAAAATTCGCTTTTCACCAATACGTTCTACAGCCATATTTTTATCGCTAGTGGCATGAGTTGCTTGCATCGAAGCAATAACATTTAGTTCTGAAAAGCGAGGTATGTCACTAAGTGATAATATTTGCGCATGTTCAATTCGGTGGCGAAGTTCTCGGCTGTTTGTGGCCTTTATTTGTATTTGATACAAATCTAAAATGACTTTATTTGCATTATCGCCAATTGCATGTGTATTAACTTGAAAACCGGCATTCATCGCTGTTGCCATATATTGGTTTAAGGTCTCTTTATCGTGAAGTAAAAGACCTTTATGACCTGCATGATCAGAGTAATCTTCGATGAGCGAAGCACCTCTACTGCCAAGCGCGCCATCAGCTTGAATTTTAACACTGTTAAAACTTAGCATGTCATTGCTCGTTGTAAATGGTCCCTGCTTAATTGTTGATTGCCAGTTCTCTGAAGGAAGATACAACATTGCGTTAATACGTATTGGTAGTGAACCTTCATCATTTAGCTCTTTAAACAGCTCTAAGTTATCAGTAAATATACCTGCGTCATGAACACTGGTTAAACCAAAGGAGGCAAGCTTATTCAGTGCTTTTTTTAGTGCTATTTTTTTCTCATGTTTGGTCAGTGGTGCAATACTGTTGATGATCAAGTCCATGGCATTATCAATAAAAATACCGGTAGGTTCGTTATTTTTATCACGAATTATTTCACCACCAGCGGGACTATTCGTTTTAGATGTTATGCCGGCAAGTTCCATTGCTTTAGTATTTGCCCAACCAGCATGACCGTCGACTCTACGTAGCCAAACAGGAGTATCTGGAAAATATTTATCTAAGGACTTGGCTGTCGGGAATTGTTTATTCGGCCATTGAACTTGATTCCAGCCACGACCTTGTACCCAAGCAATATTAGGGTTTTGTGTCGCATAATCAATAGCGGCTTTTACAGCTAACTCTTCTGAAAGTGTTCCGCCTAAATTTGCTTGAAGTAAACTTAGACCGTAACTTAAAATATGACCGTGAGCATCAATCAATCCAGGCAATAAGGTTTTTCCTTGACCATCAATAACCGTCATTTTTGCGGTATTTGGTAGTGACTGCGCATTATCAAATGTTCGATCAATTTTGTCATCAGTAAATTGTATCGCGTTAAATGTTTTTAAATTATCACCTTTAAGTGTATAACCTTGAACATTTTTAATTAGAGTCGTTTCGGCAAATGTGAATTGAGAGACTAAGGCTGAGCATAAGGTAATATAGGCTAAACTGGTGATTTTTTTCATATTATTATTATTATTTGAGAAACTAAGCATTAGACTTTATCACGCATTAACCAACGAGTACTAGTTTCTAAATTAAAAAAGGGCACTAAAGTAGCGCCCTTAAAAAATCATAGAAATTATCTATAAAATATATATTCCTTTGACTAAATTGTTCTTGTCGCCGTTGCTGGTGGAATAAGTGCTGCTTTTCTTGCTGGGTATAACACCGCGAGTTGGCCGACAATAAATAATGCGATAATACCAAACAGTATTAACTCAAAACTAATCGGTGTTAGGTTAAAGGTTGATACAAGCCACATGTTTAAACCTATAGCACCTAATGAACCAATAAATACACCTACAGTTGAAATTAAGAAATTCTCTACCATAAAGTAACGCATAATCTGCCAGCGGGTTGCACCTAAAGCACGTCGAGTACCTATTTGTTTAGTTCGACGATTAATACTAAATATAGCTAAACCAACAATACCAAAGCTAGTGATCAATGTAAGTGTTGCGACGACAGTCGTTAATATTTTATTGGTAGCGTTATGCTGACGGTAACTTCTTTTTCGGGTATCTTCAACGGTAGTCACTCGACGAATGATACGGCCTTTGTTACTTTCAGCTAATACTTTTTCAATGATAGGCATCATTTCATCTCGCTTACCCGGTTCTGTACGGATAAAATAATAACTACTTGAAGACTCCATTTGAAAAGGGACTAACATGCTGCGTTCGACTCCGTCCCAACCATTCCAAGGAGCCTGCAAAGCTTCAATTATTCCTATTATTTGCATTGGCTGGGTTTGTGAAATATAAAAGGTTTTTCCTATTGCTGATTGCCAATCATCAGGGAAAAGTTGTGCAGCAAATGCTTTTGTTATAATAGTTTTTGGCGGCCATAATGATTGACCTTCTCCACGCCATTGAATATCTTCTTGGGTAAAATTAACACCCGCAATAAGTGTTAACCCCATGGTATTAATGCCATGCTCATCAACCATATAAAGTGCACTACCAATAGCATCTTTATCTTCACCGGGTTCATGCTGTAGAGCCATTGACCAACCGCCACCACTGAGTGGAATAGCATTGATTTGTATCGCGTCAATAACTCCGGGCGTTTTTCTAATAGTATTTAAGTCGGTTTGCAGCTCGGCTTGAAAGTTGTGATCTTGAGCAAATACTGTATTGGTTAGGTAGAAGGTATTATTTTCATCTATACCACTTGGGCGTTTCATTTGTTCCTGTCTATCTTGGATCATAAATATAGCATTTACCATAATAGCCATGGTTAAGGCAATTTGTAATGCAATAAGTAAAGCACCTATTTTATTGCGCATTAAGGCGCGAAATATTAAACCTGTTTCTAACATGATTCGTTCCTTATTATTGACTTTTTAGTTGTTGGGCAGGCTGAACATTACAAGCACGCCAAGTCGGGTAAATGCCGGAAACAATTGATGATACTAAGGCAATAACAAGTGCCAAAACCATCATGGTGCCGTCAAGTGTGGCTAACCCTTTCATATAATTGCCATAAAGGCTTTCAACACCAATAAGACCTAAATAGGCTAAGCCTAACCCTAATATCCCGCCCGCTAAACCTATGCAGGCCGATTCAATAATATATTGACTAAAGAGTGTTGCTCTACTTGCACCAAGCGCTTGACGTAAACCAATTTCAGGTGCTTTACCTAAAAACTTAGCCAGTAATAAGCCTACGGTATTTAACAAACAAACGATTAAAAACATAAAAGACATTGCCATCATCATTTTAGCGTCATCAGCCACTACTTCTTGATTTTCTAGCCATTCCATAACATTGCTTAGTCTGTTGTCCATCGGACGTAAAAAACGACCATAAGCTTTCTGCTCTTCAACATAGGCGTTAAGAAATGTTTGGTAGTCTTGTTTGTCTTGTTCTGTTTTTAACTCCACCCAAAATTGTGTCCAAATACATTCAGATGCTAAATATGCAGCGAAACCATCACCAAAAGGTTTCCAGCAACTATTATTACCGGAACGGCTGATTTTTTGCTCTGCTATCATACTGAATGGGACAAAAATATCTTCAGAGTCATTAAAGGCGCCCGTGCTAATATCATAAAAGCGCGGTTTGGGCTGCCATTGGTCGATAACGCCGACAATCTTGAAAACATTACCATCTAATTTTATTGTTTGACCAACAGAGTTTTCACCACCAAAAAGTTTGTCGTTAGTCTCCTTGTTCAACACAATTACTTGTTCTTTATTAACATCAGCTTCGTGTGTCCAGCCACTGCCGTATATAAAAGGTACATCAAACATAATGAAAAAGTCTGCTGAGTTAGCGCGTCCACTAACTGTCATTGGCAATAGCTCAGGGTCATTGGGTTCTATAACACCATTCGCTTGGGCTTGTGTATTTTGACGAAATGCTTTTTTTGCGTTCATCAAATTAGTACTATCGATATAGGTAAGTTGATCCGGAGGATTTAAGCCTTCATCAAAGGGATCGTTAACATCCCAGCTATCGAGTTGCACATAGTAGAGTTGCTTACTTTTATGTGGGATGGGATCGGCAGACATCAAGTAATTTACCGTAATAGTTGTCATTGCTGCGCCAATACCTAACCCGATAGCACAAACCATCAAGAGGCTAAGTCCCCAATGTCGTAAAATACTGATCCACGCAATTTTTAAATAATAATTAAACATAATGAGTCCTTTTCGAGTATTTAAGCGATAGCTCTTGGGCTGACAAGATCTAACTCGCTGACACGACCATCTTTAACTTGCACTTGACGTCTAGCTCTTTTCGCTAGCGTGGCATCATGGGTGACCATAATAATAGTGGTACCTTGTTGGTTAATTTCTTCTAATAAAGTCATTACACCTTGTGCCATTTCTGAATCTAAATTACCGGTAGGTTCATCGGCTAAAAGAAAGCGAGGATCTGTGGCTAATGCTCTAGCAATAGCGACTCGTTGTTGCTGTCCTCCTGATAGTTGACTAGGCAAATGTTTCATACGAGAAGCTAAACCGACACGGTCTAGGTTTTCTAAAATTCTACGTTTACGTTCTTTTGCATTGAAACCTCTGTATCGCAAAGGGACATCGACATTGTCATAAAGGTTTAAATCTGGAATTAAATTGAACCCTTGAAAGATAAAACCAATTTTTTCATTACGCATTCTTGAACGCCCCTTATCGTTCAGCTTGCTAATATCTTCACCATCAAGTAAAAAATCTCCGTTAGTGTAAGTTTCAAGTAAACCTGCAATATTTAGAAAAGTTGTTTTCCCTGAACCTGAAGGCCCGGTTACGCTGATGAAGTCTCCTTCATTTACCGTTAAGTTGAAATCGCGTAATGCATGAGTTTGGATGTCAGCGGTCTGAAATATTTTATTAACATTTTTCATAACAAGCATAATTGTTATCCTTTTTTATTAGCTATTTATCGTTTGGATTTGTTTTTTTAAATTAATTATTTAATTTTTACTGAGTAATACTTTCTCGGCGGAATTGAAACTGTCTGTTCCTGAGATAATTATTTGATCGCCATCAGACAAACCATTGAGTACTTCAACATGGCTTAAGCTACGAGCGCCGGTGGTAATTGCTGTTTTTTCAGCAAGACCATCTTTAATTAAATAAGCATACCGTCCGCCACTACTCTCTAGGAATTGACCACGCTTTACTTGTAGAATATCTAGTTTTTGCTCAAGAATTATTTGAGTATTTAATCGTTGGTTTTGACGAAGTTTGGTTGGCATTTTGTCTAAGAAGCGTACTCTCCCAGCTACTTGATTATTCAGAATTTCAGGAGAAATTGTTACTAGACGAGCAGTAAAGCTTTGTTGCTCAAATTGAATAGCGACGTCCATACCTAAAGCTAAGTCATCGGCATAACTTTCGGGGATATCTATTTCAACTTCAAACTGGCTTAAATCGACGACCGTTAAAATAGCTTGGTTTTTACTTAAAAAAGTTTTGTTGTGAATATTTAGGTTACCAACAATTCCTTTAACGGGTGAAGTGATCGTTAACCCGTCAACTTGTCGTTGAAGCTCTGCTACCATTAATTTTTGTCGACGTAAATCTAACAGTAATGATTTACTGTCAAAGTCTAAACTTTCAATATTTAAGGTGGCATCTTGTTCCGCATGCTTATGTAAAAGACTAGCATTCTCAAGTTCATCTTGTGCTTTTTCAAAGTCTATTTGGCTAATTGCATTTTTCTTGTAACCTTGATCTGCTCTTCTTTTTTCACGTTTAGCCGCGGTTAACTTTACATTGGCAAGGTCTACAGATTTTTGATCAATTAACTGTTGTTTTTTTGCGAGTATTTTTTGGCGTTCAAAGCTTGATTGTAACCCCTCAAATATAGCTTGTTGCTGAGAAAGCCGGCTAGTTAATTCAGGACTGTCGACTATTGCTAATACTTCTCCTGCTTTTACCTCATGGCCCGCTTCTATAGACAGGGTGATAGTACCATCAGCGGGACTATAAACCGTGGGACTAACAGCTGCAACAACTCGGCCTAATACCGAAATGTCGCGCGTAAAGTCGCCACGGGTAATGGTGGCAATTCTTATGCGGTCCATAGATACTGATTTTTCTGCTTGGCTCCATCTTTTTGCTGATGGTGCTACTTGCCAAATTAAAGTAGCTACTAGTAGTGCCCCAATAGTAAGGACGATAAAACTTTTTGGTTTATGAGTGGTTGTTGTAACTTGAATATCTTGTTCGCTAGTGTCTTTTATTTTCATGAATTCCCCCCTGAATATCTATGACTAAGTCGTTACATCAGGGGAAAAGGTTTATAAATTATGAAAATAAATATTTAAGCGCAGTTTTGGAAGGATTTAAAGTCTTTGGCGAATAGGAAGTAGTCGTTGCACAGCGAAAACAATTAATAAGAAAATACAGGGTAAAAACCAGTGAATTAACTGCCAATATTGACTATAAAAAGTTTTACCTTGTACTAAGTTAATTTCAGCTTTAAGCACTGCTTCAGTGAACTGGGGGAGTTTAGCTTGAATATTACCATGGTGATCAACAATAGCGGTGACACCGTTATTTGTTGCTCTAAGTAAGGGGCGACCAAACTCTAAAGCTCTCATTCTGGCTATTTCTAAATGTTGATGCGGCCCATGAGAGTCTCCAAACCATGTATCATTACTGACGGTTAATAGAATATTAGTATCGTCGGTAAAGTTAGCGGCAAGTTGTTCAGGAAAAGCTATTTCAAAACAAATCAAAGGCAATAAATGATAATCATTGGCGATCAAGTTTGGCTGAATATAGTCGCCACGAGTAAATGAGGAATGCTGTAAGTTAAATAAGGGCGCTATTTCTCTTAAAAAGTCCCCAAAGGGGACGAATTCGCCAATCGGCAGTAAATGATTTTTATAATACCTATTACGGTGATCATATCGGTAATGTCCACTATTAGCTGTGCTTTCCTTTTTACCTAATACCACTAAAGAGTTAAAGTATGCTTTTGATTCAAACTTATAATTTAATATACCGGTAATAATAGCACTGTTATTTAATGCAGCAGACTTATCTGCCATAACGAGAAAGTCTTGTGCTGTAGGCTCTATAGCAGTTACCGCGTTTTCTGGCCAAATAATAATATCTGCATCATAGTTTTCTCTAGCGTGATCAAGGTACATCAGCATGGTTGGCCATTGTTTTTCTGGCTGAAATTTCATAGATTGTTCAATATTGCCTTGAACTAAGGCTGTTGTTACTTTTTTATCTGTGACTGTTAGCCATTGTACATTGGACAGTACAAAGGCAGCTGTAAAAGTACTCACCAATAATAGTAAGTGTATTTTTCTAAAATGATTGTTAACAATATTTATTATCGCGATGCTACAGACAATTAATAAAGCCGTAATACCAACTTCTCCGATTAATGGTGCAAAATATGATAACGGACCATCAATTTGACTGTAACCAATCGACAACCAAGGAAAGCCTGTTAACACATTAGCGCGTAAATATTCACAGATTAGCCAAAAAGGAGGAAGTAACCACAATGAAAATTGACGGTTTTGCGACAAACGACTTGATAGATAACAGGCTAAAGCCGGGTACAATGCTAAATAACTACAGAGGAATAGCATTAATAGCAGTGACGCAATAAGGGGCAAGCCGCCGAATTGATCAATGCTGACATGGACCCAACTAATACCACTACCAAACCAGCCTAATGCAAAAATGAAACCCTGTTTAGTCGACGTTTTTACATCACAGTTATTAATCGAGTTGAAAAATAGCGGTAACACTATGAGCATCAGCCACCATTGAGAGAATGGCGCGTAAGCAAAAACTAAACTTAACCCAGCGCTAAAACTGAGCCAGTTTCGCTTACTTGTTAAGTTAGTCCGTAGCCGTTGTAGTAGGCGAGCAGCCAGTGATTTAATACTCATTACAGTTAGTCTGTTACTTTTCCGGTAATTTTATGATCTTTGGGAATGATAATATGCAAACTTTGTATACGACGGTTATCACCAGCCGTAACTTTAAATTCAAAATTACCAATAGTCACAATTTCACCTTTTTTCGGCATATGACCAAATTGATGTAATACAACGCCGCCGATGGTGTCTGCATCGTTTTCGTCAAATTTACAATTGAAATATTCATTAAAATCATCAAGTTCAGTTAAGGCTTTTACTTGATAAACATTTCCGGCAAGGTGTTTAATGTCTTGCTCTATTGCATCATCAGTTTCATCTTCTATTTCACCGACGATAAGCTCAAGAATATCTTCGATGGTAACAACGCCAGAAACCCCACCGTATTCGTCAACAACTACCGCCATATGGTAACGCTGTGAACGAAACTCTTTTAATAAAGGTTCTACTTTTTTACTTTCTGGTACGATTATCGACGGACGAATTATTTTCGCTAAGGTACATTCTGCTTCATCTTGTTGACCAAAACCGTAAGCGAGTAAATCTTTAGCTAATAATATGCCTTCAATGTGGTCAATATCATCGTTTACTACTGGAAATCTGGAATGGCCTGATTCTAAAATTATCGGTAAGGAATCTTTAAGTGAATCGTTAATGTCGAGCGTGACCATTTGCGATCTGGGGATCATGATGTCACGAACGCGCATATCAGATACTTCTAATACACCTTGGATCATCTGTTTAGTTTCAGGTTTGATCAAGTCTCGGTCTTCAGCATCGTTTAACACTTCAACCAGTTCTTCTTTGTTTCTCGGCTCTCCAGTGAATACTTGTACTATTTTATCAAGTATAGATTTATTTGTAGAGCCGTTACTAGAGTGGGGGTGATCATCGCTCATAGAGCTTATTTATTTCCTTTAGGTTAATTTATTGCTTAGTTTCTAATCAATTGAAACTAAATTCAAGCAGTTATTTACTATTTTTGTAACGGTTTATAAATTTTAAGTTTATTCATTGACAAGATAAGGATCTGATATATCCAGCTCTTTTAATAAACGAGTTTCAAGTGTTTCCATTTCTGTTGCTTCATCGTCATCGATATGGTCATATCCCAATAGATGTAAACAACCGTGAATCACCATGTGTGCCCAATGATGGTCCAATTCCTTATGTTGTTCTTGTGCTTCTTTCGCGACAATATCAGCACAAACCACTAAGTCGCCAAGTAAATTTAGCTCAATGCCTTCAGGTACTTCAAAGGGGAATGATAAGACATTAGTCGGCTTGTCTTTTTCTCTGTATTGTAAATTTAACGCTTGGCTTTCAGATATTTCAACGAGTCGAATGGTAAGTTCAAAGTCTTTTTTATAATGGTCTAACGCTAAATCTACCCAAGACTGAAATTGATCTGTGGACGGTAAATTTTGTGTATCACACGCGTGTTGAATATCAAGTTCAATGGTCACTAACTTTCGTCCGTAGGATTATTTGTATAATATTTTTTCTTTGCTTCATTTTCGCGTTTTTCTTTTTGCTCAAAAGCGTCATAAGCATCGACAATTCTTGCAACAACAGGATGGCGAACAACGTCTTTAGATTCAAAATAGTTAAAACTAATACCTGGAATATCACCGAGTACATCAATAGCGTGGCGTAAGCCAGACCTTGCACCACGTGGTAAATCTACCTGGGTGATATCGCCAGTTATTACGGCTCGGGCATTAAAACCAATACGGGTTAAGAACATTTTCATTTGTTCTACGGTAGTATTTTGGCTTTCATCAAGAATAATAAAAGCATCGTTTAATGTTCTACCGCGCATATAAGCGAGTGGCGCAATTTCAATGACATTACGTTCGATTAATTTCTCAACTTTTTCAAAACCAAGCATTTCGAATAAGGCGTCATAAAGAGGACGTAGGTATGGGTCAATTTTCTGTGATAAGTCACCCGGTAGAAAACCGAGTTTTTCGCCTGCTTCAACGGCGGGGCGTGTTAAGAGAATTCGACGAACTTCTTGTCGTTCTAATGCCTCAATCGCGCAAGCAACGGCTAAATAGGTTTTACCCGTACCTGCTACGCCAACACCAAAACTAATATCGTTACTCAGAATATTATGCAGATAACTTTGCTGATTGGGATTACGAGGCTTAACCACACCACGTTTAGTTTTTATGGTGACTAACTTGTCAAAATCAACATCTATTTTTGTCGGCTCTTGCTCAAGAACGTTAGCATCTAAAATGGCTAAATGTACCATTTCATCACTGATCTCTATTAGTTCACCTTTAACGGTAGCTGTTTCAATATATAAGTTTTTAAGCAGGGCGATTACGGCATCACAGTTGTTAGGCTCACCCTTAATTTTAAATTGATTACTGCTGTAGTTAATTTTTACGCCAAGACGTCGTTCGACTGTTTTTAAGTTAATGTCCATCGAACCACACAAGTTGGCTAGACGTTTATTATCAAGTGGTTCTAAGTTAACTAGCTTACTGGTGCTTGGGCTCAAATTTATGTCCGCTTTTAAAAAAGTAAAGGCTAATGATTAAGGTAACAATCAATTAAGGTGTGAATGTTTTCACACCTAACTCGTCAATATTACTGCTAGTTGTATGATGGTTATTTGCCAAAATATCAGCAGGAGAATGCGCAATACGCAAGCCCATTTCGCTTTCTTGACGTACGAGTTCTGCGCGTAATGAATTGGAATATACATCAGTAATCTTAACATCGACAAATTGACCAATAACAGAATGCGGGGCAACAAAGTTAACAGTACGGTTATTCTCGGTTTTACCACGTAATTCCATTGGATTCTTCTTTGAAGGACCTTCAACTAAGATACGCTGTTCTGTATTGAGCATTTGGCGAGCAATACGTAGAGCTTGATGCGTAATTTGATCTTGAAGAACTTTTAAACGCTCTTTTTTAGTTGTATCACTGATATCGTCAACCATATCTGCCGCTGGCGTACCAGGACGCGCGCTGTAAATAAAGCTAAAGCTTAAATCGAAATCTATGGCGGTAATAAGATCCATCGTTGCTTGGAAATCAGCATCAGTTTCGCCAGGAAAGCCGATAATGAAATCAGAAGACATACAGATATCAGGACGTGCTTTCTTTAGTTTTCGAATTTTAGACTTATATTCTAAAGCGGTATGACCACGCTTCATTTGCGTCAAAATTCGATCAGAACCACTTTGTACCGGTAAATGTAAGTGGCTAACTAATTCAGGAACGTCTTTGTAGACTTCAATGATATCATCGGTAAATTCAATAGGATGCGATGTGGTATAACGAATTCTGTCAATGCCATCAATAGTAGCAACCATACGTAATAACTCTGAAAAACGGCAAATTTCATCATCGTGGGTAATACCACGATAGCCGTTAACATTTTGCCCCAATAAATTAACTTCTCGAACACCTTGAGCGGCAAGTTGAGCTATCTCATATAAAACATCATCAAGCGGGCGACTTACTTCTTCACCACGAGTGTAAGGAACAACACAGAAAGTACAGTACTTACTACAACCTTCCATAATTGAAACAAAGGCAGAAGCTCCTTCAGCCTTTGGCTCTGGTAAACGGTCGAATTTTTCAATTTCTGGGAAACTTACATCAACAACTGGATTATGGTTACCGGTAACTTGTTGGATCATTTCTGGCAAGCGATGTAATGTTTGTGGGCCAAAGACCATATCAACGTAAGGTGCACGTTGACGAATAGCATCACCTTCTTGAGAAGCAACACAACCACCAACACCAATAAGTAAATCTGGATTCTTTTCTTTTAGGTTTTTCCAACGACCTAACTGATGAAATACTTTTTCTTGTGCTTTTTCACGTATAGAACAAGTGTTTAATAAGATAACATCAGCATCTTCAGCTTCGTCGGCTAATTCAAAACCATGTGTTGAGTCTAATAATTCAGCCATTTTCTGCGAGTCATACTCGTTCATTTGGCAACCCCAAGTTTTGATGTATAGCTTTTTACTCATTAACTTTTCACTCTTTAAATATCTAAAATATGAAGAAGATAACACAAAAATTTAATAATTCATGTTAGTTCAATTTAAGGACGCGTATTTTACTCCTTCTTGACGCCAGACGCTAGTGCCTGATTAAACTTTAACTAAAGTGGCTGTATACCCTAAATATTATGGGTTTTTGTGGCTAATTTAATTCGTATATGAGCTATAGGTTGGTTAGAATAACATTGAAAGATATTAAATAATTAAGCGTAAATTATATGAAAAATTTTGATTGTGTCATTGTTGGTGGCGGCATGGTTGGTGCTACTAGTGCTTTATCGTTAGCTAATCTAGGCTTAAGCGTTGCTATTATCGAACAACATAAACCTAATAGCTTTGAAAAAAATCAAGCATTAGATTTAAGAGTTTCAGCTATTTCTCTTGCATCTGAGCACTTGTTGACACAAGTGGAAGCATGGCCACAACTAGAGCAATGGCGCTTATGTCCTTATAAACGTCTTGGAGTTTGGGAGCAAAGCGCTTCTTACACCGAATTCAATGCTGTTGATATCAAACAGCCTCATTTAGGGCATATCATTGAAAATCGCTTGATCCAACTTTCGTTATGGCAACAAATAAATAAACACCAAGGAATTACTTCATTTTGCCCAGCAAGCTTAGTGAGTTTTACGTCATCGGAAAATGAAGTTGAAGTCATTCTACTTAATAACGAAACCTCAGAGCAAGTAAGTTTAATGACCAAAATTCTAATCGCAGCCGATGGTGCTAATTCTCAAGTAAGGAACCTGGCTAATATTGGTATGACAGGTTGGGATTATCAACAATCTGCAATGTTAATTAACATCGAAACTCAAACACCACAGCAAGATATTACTTGGCAGCAGTTTTTTGAAACTGGTCCTGTGGCTTTGCTTCCCTTACCAGGAAATAGTGATTTAGGCGGTTATGCTTCATTGGTTTGGTATCATAAAAAAGCTGAAATAAAAAGGTTGTCGGCTTTATCTAACGAACAACTGCAAGTAGAAGTTTTACGACACTTTCCCCAACGCTTAGGAAAAATCAAAGTTATTGATAAAGGTGCGTTTCCACTTACGCGCAGACATGCAAATACTTATCAAAAAGGACAAGTTCTTTTACTTGGGGATGCAGCTCATACGATTAACCCCATGGCAGGTCAGGGAGTTAACTTAGGGTTCAAAGATGTTAAAGCACTACAAACCGTTATTTCTACTGCAATAGCTAATGGTGAATCTTGGTATCAGCCCAACGTTCTAGCTCGCTATGAAAAGATGCGAAGAAAAGATAATTTATTGATGATGTCGACTATGGATGCACTCTATTCTGCTTTTAGCCATCCTTCTCCAGCCGTTAAGTTCTTACGTAATATAGGGATTAGCGTTACGAATAAAGTACCGTTATTAAAGAATAAAGCTTTGGCATACGCTTGTGGTGTTTAGACCTATCAAAATTTAAGGACTTTACCTTCAATCATAAGATAATTTTTTGAATCTAAAACTATTTGATTTTTGAGAGGATGGTTAAGCCAATAATAACCTGGGCTGTTTAAATAGATAATATATTTATGAGTTAAGTTACTGAAGGTTATTTATTCTAGAATGGCAGGGGTAAGAGGATTTGAACCTCTGAATGACTGGATCAAAACCAGCTGCCTTACCGCTTGGCTATACCCCTGTAGTCTTTATTACTTTAACAAATATCTTGATGATAGATGTTAGTTAGAATGGTACGGGTCAAGAGACTTGAACTCTCACATCTTGCGATACTGGAACCTAAATCCAGCGCGTCTACCAATTCCGCCAAACCCGCATTTCTTCTATTTACTACTGAACTACAACTAATTAGCTAAATGGTGGCTACACCGGGATTTGAACCTGGGACCCCATCATTATGAGTGATGTGCTCTAACCAGCTGAGCTATGTAGCCTTTCCGTATTCCCTCATAAATAAATAATATTTTCGAAGGTTAACTGTTTAGTCTTTATTGATTTAAGAATGGCAGGGGTAAGAGGATTTGAACCTCTGAATGACTGGATCAAAACCAGCTGCCTTACCGCTTGGCTATACCCCTGTAGGTATTCCTAATTCAAAATAAGTATTTCACCTAAATATGTTTAATATTTTTTAATAACTTTATAAGATTTTAAAATGAATGTTAAACAAAGAAAGTGGAA
>Ga0209395_1002737_pt1 | contig 22626 bp, 16 predicted proteins | sample GOMGulsemesocosm_3_FD_184635 | JGI IMG/M metagenome (GOLD analysis project Ga0209395, IMG submission 184635) | Methane-oxidizing microbial communities from mesocosms in the Gulf of Mexico - GOM9D Gulf of Mexico (SPAdes) (version 2) | ecosystem: Environmental > Aquatic > Marine > Cold seeps... | reverse complement strand
ACTGATTATATTTGGTATTCAATTTTAATCTATATTTCGACTTATGAATAGTATCAAAGCCATAATAGTTGATGATGAAGCAGATGCAAGAGATGTTTTAGAGACATTAATACATTTTTCAAAACAGCCAATTGAAATTATTGCAAAATGTAATAATCTAAAAGATGCAGTTATTAAAATTAAAACTCATAAACCTGATGTGGTGTTTCTCGATATAGAAATGCCTGAATTTGCAGGGTATGAAATTGGTAAGTTTTTTGATGAAATTGACTTTGAAATTGTTTTCGTGACTGCATTTGATGAATATGCATTAAAAGCATTTGAATTAAGTGCAATTGATTATTTAGTGAAACCTGTAAATAGAGGAAGACTAAATGAAACATTAAAAAGAATTGTGACAAGTAAAAATGAAAAGAATGCTATTTTAGAATATGATATTCTTTTAGAATCTCTTCAAAATAAAAGGATTGATAAAATCATTATACCAGAAGTTGGCTTTAATAGAGTTATTAACCTAAGTGATATTATTTGTATTCAAGGACAAGGTAGTTATTCTATGATTTATTTAGTTAATAAAGATAAAATAACAGTAAGTAAAACACTGAAATATTTTAACAAAATTATTTATGACGGGGCTTCTTTTTTTAGATCTCAAAAGTCTTGGATAATAAATACAAAATATATTACACAATTTAATTCTAATCAAGGAAAAATTATTTTACAAGATGGTATTGTAGCTAAAATTTCACCTACAAAAATAGAAGAGTTTAAAGTGATTACCAAATTTTAATTATGATGTTTTACAAAGTGAACGCATGGTTTCATGAAGTCACTTAATATTTTTCATTTATCTACGTTTTCAATTATAATTAGTTTAATATTTAAAAAATATCATATGAAGTTTATAGTTTTATTTTATTTAGTAATCAACTTGTTATCTTGTTCTAAAGATGAACTTAATTGTATTGCAAGAAATGCGCAAGGAGAAGAAATGTATGTCGTTGCTGGATCGGATGTTTGTGAAGAGCAAGTTTCAACACAGAACGGTGAGTATTGTGAATGTAATTAGAATTATTTACCTTCCTTACTTAAAACATATTGGACTGTTTTTATAAAAACAGGGTTGATTATGTTGCATTATAATTGTTAGTATGAGCCAGTGAAATTTAGTTTTCATTGGCTCTTTTGTTAAATTCTACTTTGTAACCTTTATGGCTAACAATTTTTTAAACCTTAATTGAATAACTATGACTAGACATATTCTTACAATATTCTAATTTAAAGTTATAGAATATTGTTTCACTAATCAATAATACTGTTTTACAAAGTGCATTTTTTTTTTGTAGGTTCTAATACTACATTTGAAAAATAATTAAGGATTTTTATGTTTTAAATCCTAGATAAATGTAAATAGAAATGAAAAAAAGAACACTGTTAACGATTTTGATACTAGCAATTAGTGTTAGTGTTAATGCCCAAAAGAAAACATTTGCTGAAAAATTAGCGGAGAAAAAAGCGGCATTGGAGAAAAAAATGAATGAAAGTCTAACGGGAAGTTCCGCTTCCGCAAAATTAGATCCTAATATCAGTCAATCTGTGTCTGCCGCTAAATGGGAAGATAAAGAATATGCAAAATTTAATAGTGCAGGTGGAGAGAATGGTACTGAAAAAATGAGAATAGTTAAGGCAGATGGTAAAGTAACTGAAATATGGTTTGAAGACACAAAATATCTTGCAGATGAAGATGGTAAATCAGATTTTGTACGATATTATAAGACAACTGGCGGTGGGCATTTTAAAGCTGTATTTTTTGAAGATAAAATAATTTTTTTCACAGTTACAACACGTGGTGTTTATAGCACTCAATTTTCTTTAAATAAGAAAGTGAGTTATGCAGATTTAAAAGCTGCTGAGGCTTATGTAGATTCTTCAAAAGTAAACCAACAAGCTGAATTAGATGCCTACGCAAAAAATCAGAAAGCAAGTTCAGACAAAGCTTTTTCTGAGAAAAAAGCAAAATGGTCTATAGAAGGGAAGAAAGTGACTAAAATTGAAGTGACAGATATTAAAGCGCAATATGGATTTGGATATTATAGACCATTTTCTTTTCAGGTAAAAGCAACATTGGCTAATGGTAAAACAATTTCAACTGGTGATGGTGGTTTTTGGTCTGATTATACAGTGACTTATAGTAATGGCGACATTAAAAGCGGAACGATACAAGATACTAAATTTATTACTGGTGATAAGATTGTGATTAGTGTAAAATCAAAATTTGACGGAAGTATAAAAGCAACTGGAGATGCAGTGATGAATTATGGTGAAACCTTGACCTTAAATAACAGTTCTAATAATTGGGGTAAGTCTGCTTTAAACTACAGGTTAGAGGTTAAGCAAAGAGCACATGCAGTAACTGGTAAACAAATTATCATGATTAAGTCAATTGATTTAAGTGGTTATGCAAAACCAAAATATATGATTATTGATGCAGACCAGAGTTTAAATATTTATACAAATGGACATAATGGATATAAAACTGTTGGAGTGGGTGAGTCTACAGGACCTGGAGCAAATGCGGGTAATGGTGGAAACATTACGGTAATTAAAGACCCTAGTGTGACTTCATTTAATATTAATTACACCATGGACGGTGGTACTGGTGGTGCTGGAACTTATGGTTACAATAGAGGGAGAGATGGAAGAGATGGAACTTATAAAGAAGAAGTAAGAAAAGTTAACTTTTAATAATTAATGTACTTAAAAGCGTAGTTCACACCTGTGAATTACGCTTTTTTTTTAAAATAAAATACTATGAAAAAAATATTACTTTCAATATTAACACTTTTGGCAATCGGTTTAGGTGGAAATGCCCAGTCATGGGAAACAATTGGTACAGAAGGATTCACTTCTGGAAATATTCAGTATGGATGTATGGACGTCTATAATGGAACGCCATACATTGCGTATAAGGATGTGGCAAATGGTAGTAAGTGTACGGTCATGAGATTTAATGGTACAAATTGGGTGTTTGTAGGAACACAAGCTTTTACACCTGGTATTGCACGTGAGCAATCCATTGCAATTGATCAACAAAATGGAGATGTATACGTTGAGTATTCTGATGCAACAGTTAATAAGATAGTTGTAGCTAAATTCAATGATAATAATGGGGTTTGGGAACCACTTGGGCAAAATGGATTTGCCTCTTCACCCAGTGAGTTTTATCAACAAATAAAAATTGATAATGGAATTCCATATTTAGTGTATGGTGGGTATCAAGCGTCTTTAAAACAATATACGGTTGGAACTCCTACAGGTACTTGGGGCGCAATATCAGCACCTGTAATATCTCCAGCTCAAGCATGGTTTACACGTATGGCAGTTGACGGAAGTGATCAATATGTGATTTATTCTGACATGTCAGAATTGGGTAAAGCATCAGTTGTAAAGGTAAATGCAAGTAGTGTTTCAGCAGTTGGTGGTACATTAGGATTCACCGCTGGTGGTATTGGGTATACAGACATAACATTGGATGGTAGTACGCCATATATTTCATATCAAGACAGTTTGGTTGGAAGAGAAATCAGCGTCATGAAATTCAACGGAACGACTTGGGAGTATGTTGGAAGTCAAGGGATATCAAACGGTAATGTTGAGGATAATAGGGTTTTAGTTCACAATTCAGTTCCATATATATCCTATTTTGATGAAAGTGATGGAAATATTCACGTGATGAAATTCAATGGTACAAATTGGGTAAGTGTGGGAAGCGCAGTCGCGAATGGACAATTACAATTAAGTGATATGGTGATAAATGATGATCATGTATTCATAGCCTATAGAGATGATTCGAATTTAGCTGGGAAAATGACAGTGAAAAAATTTGATTTAAATGTACCAAACAGTATTGGTGAAATTGATATTCATAATCTATCAATTTATCCAAACCCAGTTAAAAGTGAATTGTTTATCGAAATAAGCGATTTAAAAATTACTAGAATTTCAATTTTAGATTACTCAGGTAGATTAGTTAAATCAATTAATACTATTCAAAATAGTATTGATGTTTCAGATTTAAATCAAGGGGTGTATATTCTTAAAGTATATACTCAAAACTCTGTTTCTAATACTCGATTTGTAAAACAATAAATAATAATCCTACTATTGAAAGGAGTTATCTGTATTAGCAGGTAACTCCTTTTTTTTTCTTAAAATTTATGCTATTCGTTCAAAGCTTTAAAAAGAATGATAGGATTGAAGTTTCTTAGGTGTTTTGCGCTTAAATCCGTATGATTAATTGTTTCACTAATCGAAAAGTCTGTTTCACAAAGTACTCTGTATATCTCTGAAGGCTAATCATATATTTGTAAAAAAGAATTAAAAATTAGTCTATTTAATATTAAAAAAAATATGAAAAAAATAATACTATCAATTTTCGCATTGTGCGCTCTATCAATCTCTTCAAATGCTCAATCTTTTGAATGGGTAAAGCAAATAGAAGGAAATGGAGTGGATCAACTATTTTCTGTAAGTTCTAATGGTTCCGATATTTATTCTACTGGAACTTATGATGGAACTACTGATTTTAATCCAGGTATAGGAACAGATATTCAACCTGCTGTTGGAGGTTTTGATATTTTTATACAAAAATTAGATGAAAATGGTGAATTCGTATGGGCAAAAACTATCGGAGGAATGGATAATGACATGGGTAGAGTAATTAATGATTATGGTACACATGTTATTATTTCAGGAACATTTTCACAAACCGTAGATTTTGATCCAGGAGTGGGTGTTGAATCTAAGACATCAAATGGAGGAACAGATATTTTTATTTTGGCACTTGATGATAATGGAGATTTTTTATGGGTGACTACATTTGGTGGTACTGCTAACGAAAGTATTGGCGGTCAAGAATTAAACTCTTCTAATAAGATTATTACTACTGGTGGATTTTTTAACAATATGACTATTAACGCGACAGCAGGACCAGTAACTGTTTCTGCTACCTCTACCGGTGGACCGGATGTGTTTTTTATGGAGTTGGATTTAGCAACAGGAAGTGTCCAATGGATTAAGTCTATTGGAGGTACAGGTAATGATTCTGGAGCAAGACTAGCTATTAGATCTAATGACAATATTTTAATAACAGGAAGGTATCAAAATATAATGGATGTTGACCCAAGTGCAAATGATTTCTCACTAAGTTCAGATGGCGGTTTTAGTGTTTTTCTTACTGAATATGATAATTTAGGTAATTTTATAAATGGATTTTCATTTGATAGTTCTAGCGATATGGAAGCATATGATATTGCATTAGATAACAATGAAAATATTTATTTAACAGGATATTTTAAAGCAACAGTAGATTTTGATTTAAAAGCAGGTGTGACAGATGTTACAACTAATGGTGGTCAGGATTGTTATGTGGTAAAATTGACTTCAGCGAAAGATTTGGTTTGGGCAAAAAAGTTTGGAGGAACAGGATTAGATCAATCTTTTGAATTAGAATTAGCTTCTAATGGTGATGTATATACTGTTGGACGTTATAGTGATGTGGTAGATTTTGACCCAGGAGCGGGAATAGTCAATGGCACCGCTAATGGTTTTGATATTTTTATTCATAAATTTAATGAATTAGGTGATTTTGAAATGGTTCATACTTTTGGTGATGTAGGGAGTGACTTAGGTAGAGGCTTAGAGATAGATGCTACTGGAAATATGTATGTTGGTGGTATCTTTGGAGGTACCATAGATTTTGATCCAGGTGTTGGAATAACAGATTTAACAACAGATGGCACTAGTGATGTTTTTTTAATTGAATATTCAAACTTAGTTTTAGGATTGAATACTTTAGCCCAAAAGTCAGTGTTTAATGTTTATCCAAATCCAGCTCAAAACGAATTGTTTATGGAGGTAAACGATTTACAAATTACAAAAATTGCAATTTTTGATTATTCAGGTCAATTGGTTAAATCAATCACAAATAATGCGATTAATCAAATTGATATTTCAGATTTAAAACAAGGTATTTACATCTTGAAAGTTTCTACTGAAAGTGGACACTCTACCAATCGATTTGTAAAACAATAAGAAATAAATTTAAATAAGCGTTGCTTGCTATGATAAGCAACGCTTTAAATAACACAAGTATGAAAAAAATAATACGTTCAATAGTTGCAATGCTGACAATAAGTTCAGCAGTGATTGCTCAAAATGTAAATATTCCAGATGCTAATTTTAAAGCTTATTTGGTTGGAAATATATCTATTAATACTAATGGTGATACAGAAATTCAAGTTAGTGAAGCAGCTGGTTTTACAGGGAATGTTAATTGTCAGTCTTTGTCAATTTCAGACCTTACAGGGATTGAAGCATTCACCAATATTTTGTATCTATACTGTAATAACAATAACTTAACTTCTTTTAATATATCAAATAGTCTGGATCTTTTAAGTTTAAGATGTAATTCTAATCAATTAAGTTCGTTGGACATATCCAATAATTCTGAATTAACAGAATTATTATGTCAAAATAATAATTTGTTAAGTCTAAATGTTACTAATTTAACAGAATTAGAGACGTTTAGAGGGCAAACCAATCAAATAGAAACTTTAGATTTTAGTTTAGCAAGTAACTTAACTTCTGTAAATTGCGGTTATAATAATTTGTCATATCTAAATTTTGGGAATGGTAATAATTCAAACGTTACTTCATTCTTCGCACATAGTAATCCAAATTTAACATGTATTACAGTAGATGACATAACTTATAGTACTACTAACTGGACATTTATTGACCCTGCATCAAGTTTTAGTGCTAATTGTCCACCGCCCCTCTGTACAGTAAACATACCTGATGTTAATTTTAAAGCCTATTTAGTTGGTAACACTTTAATTAATATCAATGGAGATACTGAAATTCAATGTAGTGAAGCTACTGCTTTTACAGGTTCTATAAATTGTACAAATCAAAACATCTCTGATTTGACTGGATTAGAATCTTTTATAAATTTAGATCAATTGTTTTGTAGTAGTAATGGTTTATCCACTATTGATGTTACATCTAATACAGAACTTACTAGATTAGATTTTACTAATAATAATATTTCAACTTTAGATTTAAGTGCTAATCAGTTAATTGAAAAAATAAATGGTCAATCAAATCTATTACAATCATTGGATTTGACTGTAAATATAGCACTAGAGCAATTAGATATTCGAGATAATTCTTTAACTACGTTAGATTTAGTTAATAATACAGCATTAGTTGATTTGAATTGTAGAAACACTACTATTTCAACTTTAAATACTGCTTCAAATATTAATCTAGCATACATTGTTTGTGATCAAAACAATATTACTAGTTTGGATTTTTCAAATAACGTAAACCTAATGGAGGTATTTTGTAGTGAAAATTCATTGACAAGTTTGAATTTAGCAAATGGAAATAATTCGAGTGTTAATTTCTTTGAAGTAACTAATAATCCTAATCTGACTTGTATTACAGTAGATGACGTGGCCTATAGCACAACCAATTGGACAAACATAGATGCTACTGCAAGTTTTAGTACTAACTGTGTTAATTTAATCTCTTCAATTACTGTTCAAGGTCAAGCCGGAGTTTCTACAATTACTACGCAAGGCGGAACACTTCAAATGGAAGCTACTGTTTTACCAGCTAGTGCAGATGATATGACTTATATGTGGTCAGTTGTAAATGGAACAGGAGCAGCAAGTATCGGTAATAATGGGTTGTTAACAGCAGTTTCAGACGGGACTGTTGAGGTAACTGCTACTGCAAATGACGCCTCTGGGGAAAGTGGTACAGTAACTATTACTATTTCTAACCAAAGTTTAAGTGTGAATGAAAGTGATGTATTGTCATTAGTTTCAATCTACCCAAACCCGGTTCAAGATCAATTATTTGTTGAGGTAGGTAATTTAGATATTACTGAGATGAGTATTCTTGATATATCAGGTAAAGTGATTAAATCAATTGATGTAAATGCATTAAATGTTGATGTGTCTGATTTAAATCAAGGTGTTTATTTCTTGAAAATTTCTTCAAATACTGGGGTTTCTACCAAGCGATTTATAAAACAATAAAATTTAAACTAATTAGGCGTTGCTTGCCATTATAAGCAATGCTTTATAAATACAAAATATGCAAAAAATATTACTATTAATTTTAACGCTTTTATTTATGGGCGTAAATTCTGTAAAAGCAGCAACTATTGTAGTACAAAACACTAACGATTCATCAACCGAATCACTAAGGCAAGCCGTTATAGATGCTAATGATGGAGATACGATACGCTTTAACTCCAGTCTTATAGCAAGTGGTAGCAGTACGATAAGTCTAAATTCTGAAATAGCATTCTCTAAAATGTTAGTTTTTAAGGGACTGTATAATAACACCGATACACTTTACATCAGTGGAAGTAATACAAACCGTATTTTCAATATTAACAGTGTAGTAAAAACAGTTTTGGACTCTATGGTCTTTATAAATGGTCATACTAACACTGGCAATGGAGGTGCGTTGAGCTTTTCATTTTCAGATACTGTTTATGTTCTTAATTCCAAGATAAGTAACAGTACTGCTCAAAATAATGGTGGAGGTCTATATTACTCATCTAGTAGTACATCTTCTGGCTTTCTAAAAATCAGAAATTGTGTTATAAATAACAATTCAACACTTACTTATGGTGGTGGTGGGATCTCTTTTAGTAGTAGTAATGATAATAATTCATTAATCATAGAAAAATCAATAGTAAAAAATAATTCTGCTGTTCATTCTGGCGGAGCTATAGCTGCTGGTACTTATAACACCATTGGAAGTCTTTCTATAGATAGTTCAGAGATTTATAACAATACAAGTCAAGGAACTGGTGGTGGAATATCAATTGGTTCATTTCAATCTAACTTTTCTAGCGTAATTAGCAATTCAATAATACATGATAATACAGCTTCAACAGCCGGTGGAGGAATATATTCTGCACCTGCAGGTATAGGTTCTGTTACACTTAATAAGTCCACGTTAAGTAACAATACAGCAGCTAATGCTGGAGGAATTCGTGCAGGTGATTTTAATATGAGCCAATCTATTTTAACACTTACACATTCTACTGTTAGTGGTAACCATGCTACGAATGATTTTGGAGGTATAGCTTGTTTGGCACAAGCAGTTGATTTTTCTTCAACTAACTCAACCATTAACGAGAATTCTACGGCAACCAGTTGGGGTAATTGTGGTGGTGTTTATATTTTTGGCTACAACTCTGCTAATATAGAATTCATAAGTAGTATCGTTTGGACTTCTGTTGGTGATAATATTAAACATGAAACAGTTGACGGTGGCGGTTCAATCGTAATTTCTTCAGACCCAATTAATTCAGGTGGATATAATATTTTTAGTGATGCGCCTAATGGAGCAACTGCAACAGGAGATTTAACATTTGTTTTAGACGTAGATTTAGATTTACAACCATTGGCAGATAACGGAGGGGCTACCTTGACAATGCAACCTGGAGCAACTAGTGTAGCTATTGATGCTGGGAATCTAAGTGACATAAGTGACGCACAGAATTCACCAATATATGGAGTTAGAGACATTGGGGCAGCAGAGTATGTTAATAATATTACTTTAGTTTCGTCAATACCTGTTCAAGGCCAAGGTGATGTATCTTCAATTACAACTCAAGGCGGAACACTTCAAATGGAAGCAACGGTTTTACCTACTAATGCTGATGATATGACTTATACGTGGTCAATAACAAATGGAACTGGTTCTGGAAGTATAGATGTGAATGGTTTATTAACTGCTGTTACGAATGGAACAGTAGACGTAGTAGCCACAGCGAATGATGGGTCTGGTGTTACAGGAGCAGCTACGATTACAATTTCTAATCAAAGTTTAAGTGTAAATGAAATTGATTTTCAAACTATTTCTATTTATCCCAACCCAGTTAAAAATGAACTGTTTATCGAGCTAAATCAGTTAGAAACTACTAATATTTCAATTTTAGACTATTCAGGAAGATTAGTTAAATCAATCCCAAATAACGCCATTAATAAAATTGACGTGTCCGATTTAAAACAAGGTATTTACATCTTGAAAGTTTCTACTGAAAATGGTATATCTACTAATAGGTTTGTAAAATAAATGTAAACGTTTATATAGTGTCTAGTCCTGAATAATCGATACAGATTATTAAAGGATTTAAGTAATTAATTAAAACTGAACAATGAGATCATTGTTCAGTTTTTTCATTTAATGTTTTGTAGACTTGACATTCTACTAAATTCCAAGAAAAAATAGACTTGGATTCCCGTTTATTAATAAAATTTACTTTCCTTAAAAACATATGGTTAACATAGCGTTGAGGGTTTAGCCTACTCTTTTGTATTGGGGATTTGACATGATTAATGGTTTCAATAGTTTTTAATTATTCAATAGATAAATCAGTTAATGGTAAAGTAACATCCGATAGGTTAGCTCAATAGTCAAAGTGAGAATAAGAGGTGTTCGATTGTGAAATATTATATTTAACAATTACTTTGTTTTGCAGAGTAGAAAATAAGAGATTGATTGAAATGGAGAAAAGAGAAACAAGTTCAATTAGATTCACTTTAAATTGGGGTAGATGAATTAACGAGTATTTGACACCTCTTTCACCATCAAAATATGGATGTTTTTAATATGAAAATTGTCACTAACCAACCATCTAAATACTGTATTCAAAACTTTCAATGGTCTGGTTTGACCGTTTTCCGTCACGTGTCACTATTTAAAAGAGAAGTTATCATTGATAGCTTCTCTTTTTTTATATCCTAAATTATTGAATAGTTGAAATAATTTACTTTAATTTTCGTTTTTCAATTATAAATAAGTTTTATATATTAATGGATGACTTTTAATGTAATTTAATAAAGTCTTAAAAATGCTCAAATGATTCCATGTATTTTCTTATTTGCTTACTCCGAGTGTTTTTGCTGTTATTATTGATAGTCAATAAATGGTTGTATTATTAATTTTAATTGATTCTTTGTCATTAACCGATAGAAAACTTCTAATCTCCTATTTTTTTGTTTCATAAAATGCATTGTACTGATATTTGTATTATGAAAAAAGTAAAATATATTGTTATTGTATTAGTGTTACTTAGCTTTAGTATGAGTAGTAAACGAAAAAGGACTATCAATTCAAAATGGGTACAAAATCCAATTATTGTTGATGGAAATGTTAGCGAATGGACGCAATCTCCACATTTTTATAATAGTGATACAAAATTTTTTGTTTCTATTGCTAATGACAGTTCTAATTTGTATTTGAATATTGTGACAAGTGATGAATTAATTCAAACAAAAATTTTGAGAAGTGGTTTAATTGTGAGTGTAGATACCCTTGGTAAAAAAAATGAACATATCTCAGTTAAGTATCCTGTTAAAGATAGTAAAAGGGGAAAACAACTAATGACTAAAAAAGGAAAGCCAAATTTAAATGATATTAAGAAGACATTCAATATGCGACCACAATTCATGACATTGTCTGGTTTTAATTCAGGCAATGGAACTGGGTTATTACAAAATAAAAATGGTGTAATTGTAAAGTTAGATTGGGATGAAAATAATAATTTAGTCTATGAATTAAAACTACCATTTTTAGCTTTTGGAAAAGAAATATTAACCATTGAAGCGTTAGAAAATAAGTATAGTTTAATTGTAAAACTTCCTGCCGTAACAAAGCCAAAAATTGATGGTACTACTGGAGCAACTAAACCTTCTGGCGGAAGACCTTCAGGAGCTCCTGGTGGAGGAAATGGAGCTGGTAGACCATCTAATATGGGGCAAATGTCAGTAGTGTTTGAGGAGCAATATTTTTTACAAAAATTCACTTTTACCTTAAATTAATATTTTGACCAAAGTACTATTATATCTGCTAATATGCACTGGAAGTTTTGCTACTTATGGACAAAATACATTTTCCTTAAGCGGTAGAACAACTGATAAAAACAATATTGAAATACCCTTTGTTAGTATTTTATTATTTTCTCAATCCGACTCAAGTTTTACCACAGGGATGACTGCTGCCAGTAATGGGGGATTCGAATTGCTATATTTAAAATCTAAATCATACTTTTTAAAATTCCATTCAATTGGTTTTAATGATACTACGTTTACTGTTACAATTAACTCTATGAATATTGATTTAGGTAATGTTATTTTAAGACTAAAGATAAGTGAACTGGTTGAAATTGAGGTAGTTGGTGGTGTTATTGATGTGTCTCAAAATGGAGACACAACCGAATATAACGCAAAAGGGTATAAAGTGAATCCTGACGCAAATATTGAAGATTTAATATTGAAGATGCCTGGAATCACAATAGACAATGGAAAATTGACAGCCAATGGCGAGAGTGTGGATAAAGTATTGGTAGATGGAGAAGAGTTTTTTGGAAATGATGCTCTAACAGCTATTCAAAATTTACCTGCTGATATAGTGAGTAAAATTCAAGTTACGGATTCTAAAAATGAACAAGCTGAGCATTCTGGATTCATGAATGCTGATACGTATAAAACAATAAACATTATTACCAAAAATCCTGATTCAAAGCTATTATTTGGAAAGATTTACGGTGGAGTTGGAAATGATGACAGATATAACTATGGAGGTAATCTTAACTTTTTTAATGGAAAACAAAAAGTATCCATTATAAGTACTTTTAACAATGTAAATAAACAAAATTTTTCTTCTGAAGATTTATTAGGTATAAATTCTAAAAATGGGGGAATGTCTAGTCGTTCTCCAAGTGGTAAGAGTGGACCTTCTCATAGTCAATCTGGGAACGATTTTTTCATTCAAAGTCAAGATGGAATAAACACAACTAAAGCTCTGGGGATAAATTACATTGACAAATGGGGAAAGAAATGGTCTGTAAACGCAAATTATTTTTATAATCAGGTTTATAATGAAATAAATAACTCTTTAAACAGAATTTATTCAAATGGAGATTCTTTAATTTATAGTGAAAATAATAGTGAAAATAACTTGAATGATAACCATAGAGTTAAATTGAAAATGAATTATGAAATTAATGATCAGAATAAACTAATTTATACTTTACAAAGTTCATTTCAAAATAATAGTTTAAACGGAGTTATTATTTCAAACTCGAATTATTTAAATCTATTAAACATTAATAGATCAGAAACCAATTATTCAAATTTTAAAAAAGGGTACAACATAAATTCTAACCTATTGTTTTTACACGATTTTAAAAAAGAAGGCCGAACCTTGTCTTTCAATTTTAATACTACTTTCAGTAATTCTATTGGTAATGATAGCTTATCATATATTATGGATGATTTTTTCTTAGACACGCTTAATTATTCAACTCAACAATTTTCTAATTCAGGTTTTAAGAGTAAGAATTACTTTTCAAATTTAAATTTTTCTGAAAAACTAAATGATAATTCTAAAATACTGTTTAGTTATAACACATCTTTAAATTCATCTTTAAATAGTCAGTATACCAACTTGTTTAATAAAACCAATCAAAGTTACTCTACTTTAGATTCTTTATTGTCAAATGAATTAACATCTTCTGTTTTATCTCATAACACTGGATTTAATTATCAATACTCAAAACGAAAAAACACATTAAACATTGGGTTAAGTTATCAGTTTACAGATTTTTTAGGAGAATATATTTTCCCAAAAACAGATGTAATTAAAGAAATATATCATAATTTTCTACCTTCTGTTATGTGGATGCACAAATTTAACGCTTCATCCAATCTAAGATTATTTATTCGTACATCAAACGCTTTACCTTCTGTTTCACAACTTCAAGAAGTGCTTGATAATTCTAACCCTCAACAGTTAGTTATCGGAAATTCAAACTTAACACAGCAAAAAAACACAACTTTTCTTTCTAGGTTTTCTAAGACAAATTTCAGTAAAGGAAACACTTTTTCTGCATTTATGATGCTAAAGCATACTTCAAATTATATTGGACAATCCACTTACTCTGCACGAGAAGATACTTTACTTGTTGGTGACGTATTGCTTCTTCCAAGTAGTCAATTGACAACCTATACCAATTTTGACAACAAATTGACAATGAGAAGCTTTTTTACTTATGGTACACCGATAAACAAATTAAAATGTAACTTAAATATTAATGGTGGTCTATCTTATTCTACAACACCTGGAGATTTTAACGAACAACAATATACAAACTCAACTACCAAGAGTAGAGTAGGTATAGTTCTGAGTAGTAATTTTAGTAAAACAATTGATTTTAGACTTTCATATAGAGGCAATAAAAACTGGAATGTTAACAACAATTCAATAGTAGTTAATTCTGTATATACGACACATAATTTTGGTTTAAAATTTAACCTACTAATTAAAGAACATTTGTTGTTTCATACAAGTACAATGTTAGATATTTACCAAGGAATTGATAACTTAGAAAACAATACACCTATTTTTACAAACGCTTCAATTGGGTATAAATGGTTTAAGGATAAAAACTTTGAAACAAAAATTTCAGTCCATGATCTTTTTAATCAAAATATTGGTATCTCACAAAGTATAACCCCTATTTATACAGAAAATAGTGTAAATCAAACCTTACAAAGGTATTATATGTTAAACCTAACCTACAAGTTTAATAAAATTGTTAAACAGTAGTAAACCGATTCAATTTGGTTGTTTACCGATTTAGTTTATAAGTAGATATCAATTCTAGCATCTTTGTAATGAATATAAAAATATAATTATTATGAATTGTTTTTACAATAAACTTAAGGTGTTAAGTTTTGCAGCAATTAGCCTTGCAAATACAGCATCATTTGCACAATTGCCAAGTGGCTTGGTGTTAAAAGATATTACGGGAGGTACATTTACTATGGGAAGTAACTCTTTATCAGGCTCGCCAACTCAACAAACAGCTGCACCTGAACATCAAGTAACATTAAGTTCGTATTCAATAGGTGAGTCAGAAGTGACGAATAGTCAATATGTTGAATTTTTGAATGCCGCCTATAATGATAATTTATTAGAGATTATTACAGGAACAATGGGGCCTGACAATGGTAAAAGGTTAGTGCAGGGAACAGCAACTTCTAATTTTAATGGGAAAGTATTTTACAATCTAGATGGTACTCGAGTATTAAAAGATCATGATGATGGAGATGGAGATGGAAATTCTTTTACTGGAGTAATTGAGCCTGAAAATCCGTTGAATTTATCATATATTGATTTCAACTCAACTACTAATCTGTTTTATGTTAAGAACCCTTTAGATGCAAATGATTTTAATTGGGTAGATGTTTGTAATTATCAAGATTACGGAACAACTCAAATGCAACCCATGGGACCAGTATTAAATGATTTTGATGATTGGGCAGGTACTGGATCGAATTATTCGAATGAATTACAAGGTTGGACAATTGGTAATCCTTCAGCAGCAGTTAATTTACCAACTCAAAGTGAAGTATCTAATTGGCCTGTTACCTTTATAAGATGGTATGGCGCAAAAGCATTTGCAGATTATTATGATTTAAGTTTACCAACAGAAGCGCAATGGGAATTTGCAGCAAAAGGAGGACAAAATTTTCTAAACGCTGTTCATGACGGAATAGATGTTTCTGATGCTAACTGGAACACATTAGGTATGGGAACTGTTGCTTTAGGACATGTTAGAGAAGCTATAAGTGGTACTGTTAATCCTTTTGGATTATATAATTTAGCAGGAAATGCTTGGGAGTGGATAGAAGATAATTATGTTGAGCCATATAGTATTACCCCTGTTACAGATCCTTTAATTTTGGAAGTAGGTTCGACAAGTAGATGTTGGAGAGGTGGGTCATGGAATTATCATGAGGCTACATTACAAACTGCTATTAGATTTGCAGATGAAGAGAATAGAGGGAATGATCATTTTGGATTTAGAGTGGTTGGTGATAATTCAGGAGTAGGAGTAATAGAAAATGAGTCAAATTTAAATATTACATTATATCCTAATCCTACAACAAATAATATTTCGATTTCTATGACAAGTAACTCACCTTTAACTGTAATCGGATTTAATACTTTAGGAAGTGTTGTATATAACGCTTCGCATTCAAATGGAGATATTATAGATATAAGTTCATTGACAAAAGGTATTTACTTCTTTAAAGTAGATAGTCAAACGATTAAAGTTATAAAGCAATAATTATGAAATTATTTACATTAGGTTTAGGTTTAGTTTCACTGCTAAATGTAGCAAAAGCACAAACTTATCCAGGTAATATGATTCCCCTTACTGGTGGAATTTTCACAATGGGAAATAACACTCCACTCCCAATGAGTGACAATCAAGATCCAGAGCATCAGGTTACCCTTTCAGATTTTTCGATTGGAGAAACTGAGGTTACCTATCAATATTATGTCACATTTTTGAATGAAATGGCTTCTCAAAATAAGTTAACCATTGTGGAAGGTATACCTGGTGATTGGTCAAATGACTCTACAGAGATTGCTAATGGTCATGCTTGGGATATTGTTGCTAATACGAATAACGGAAACGTTTGGGATCAGCAAGTTATTATGAAACTTAGTAATATAGCAGGAGGTGGACAAGATTCTTTAAATAGGTGTTGGGTAGAATGGGATTCACTAACCAATAACTTTTCGATAGTTTCAGGGTATGAAAATTGGCCTGCTTGTTGGATAAATTGGTATGGGTCTATGATGTACTGTGAGTATTACAATGTATCATTACCTACAGAAGCTGAATGGGAATTTGCTGGTAAAGGAGGTCAAGGTTTAGAACATGCAACAAATGATGGTTTATTAAGCTATTCTCAGGCGAATTACGGGAGTTTTACGCCAACAACTGATCCTAGCTATTTGCCTTACCCTGCGCCTGTATCTGCTCTTTTTCCATCCAACCCTTACGGTTTGTATAATATGACAGGTAATGTATCGGAATGGTGTTTGGATTGGTACCATCCTGAGTATTATCAGTTGTGTGTAGATAGTAATTATACTTTAAACCCTGTTAATGATTGGTATCAAGACACTGTTGCTGTAAGAATCTTAAGAGGTGGAAACCATACATATCCAGGAGCTTTCGCAACCAATACAAATAGATTTGACACTCCACCGTTTGTAACAACTGATCATATGGGATTTAGAGTCGTGAAAAGATCACACAGTCTAGGTGTTAATGATTCAAAAAATACGATTAACGTAGCATTATTTCCAAATCCTACAACTGATAGAATTACAATAAAGTCTGAAATAACAGGTTCTATTTCTGTAGAGATAATGAATATTCTGGGAAAAAGAGTATATAGAGCAATTCATAAAAACGGAGATGTAATTAACGTATCAAATTTTGATAATGGGACTTACTTTTTTAAGATTGAAAATAGAATGATTAAAATTATAAAACAATAGAACTTTATTTAGAGTCTGATTTTGAAAATAGATGACATCTTAATCAGACTCTAATTAATCAGGGACGTAAACATGAAAAACCGTAACTTAAATATTGCTAGAGTATTATTAATAATAGGATTGAAAAGTTGGCAGCAAACTATTACCCACATTGGAGATGAGGACTATACATTGATGTCCGAGTTTGAAAAAGGAAAGTACCATGATTTTAGAGAAGCTATTTGAGACTTAGCAGTAATGCTCCTTTTTGGATTGGTAATCCGTTCGTAGCTGAATTAAGTACACCTCATTAATAGTAGAGTTTAATGGCAGTACTTTCTGTTTCTTCCATTATTATATCTAGAAAAGCATTTTACTTAAGAAATTAAGAGTACATTTATTAAAATATGAACTTCATAAAAAATCATATCGCTTCAATCCGAATTTTATTAATATGGGTAGTGTTTTTAACACTTCCTTTATACTTTATTCCTGACCTTATTAGGTTTGATGAAAGAGGTTATACTCCTATTTATATTAATCTTTTTGCTGGTGTATTGGCTATTTTTATTTTTTACTATAATTATAATTATTCTATTCCAAAATTAGTTGAGAAAAATAAATTCTTAAAATATATACTAACACTAATTGTATCAATATTAATACTATTTATACTGTTACGTGTATTTGTTTATGTGATTGGTGTATCACCAACAGTATTTCATGTGAGAGGGAACAAAAGATTGTTAGGTGGTTTATTACCTAGGGTTGTTTTAATGATAATTGCTGCGCATTATATTTATAACAATGTAAGGTCAAAAAAAATTATAAAAGAAAAAGAAAAGGCAGAATTGCAACTATTGAAATCTCAAATTGCACCCCATTTTTTATTCAATACTCTAAATAGTCTCTATAGTCTCGCTATTATGAAATCGGATAAAACTGCTCAAGGCATACTTGATCTGTCATCTTTAATGCGCTATGTTGTTTCTGAAACACAAGAGGAAAGAGTTTCACTGAATAAGGAGCTAAATCATTTACAGAACTATATTAATTTACAAAAAACAAGATTAACCAATGAAACTAAAGTTAATTATACAGTAAATGGTGATTTTAAAGGATTAAAAATAGCACCTTTATTACTCATTGTCTTTATTGAAAATGCATTTAAATATGGTGTAAGTACTGAAGAAGAAACTACTATTTCAATTGATATAGAAATCAGCAATAACTTATTTGTTTTTAAAGCTAAAAATGATAAACCACTACTGAATAATGAACAAGATAATACTAAAATCGGACTAAAAAATGTTAATAATCGTCTGAATTTAATATATGGTAAAAAGCATATATTATTAATTACAGAAAAAGAAAAAAGTTTTGAAGTTAATCTGAAAATTGAACTCGTATGATTAATTGTATAGCAATAGATGATGAACCGTTAGCGTTAATAATAATAGAAGAGCTTTGTAAAAACATTCCTGAAGTAACACTTAAGCGTACTTTTACTAAGCTGTCAGCTGCTAATATGTATTTACATGAATACCCTGTAGATTTAATTTTTTTAGACATACAAATGCCATATCAAAACGGAATTGATTTTTATAAAAAATTAGATACAGATACACTTGTTGTATTTACAACTGCTTTTCCGAATTTTGCAGTGCAAGGGTTTGAAGTAAATGCTTTGGACTATTTGTTAAAACCAATTGACCCAATTAGGCTTAAAGAATCATGTCTAAGAGCTAAAGCATTTATAGAGGTTGCGAAAAATAATAAAGACAAATTTATTTCTGTTCGATCCGAGTATGCTTTAGTTAAAATAGATTTAGAGAAAATTACATACATTGAAACAATGGATGATTATTTAAAAATTCACCTAATAGGTTCAAAACCAGCGGTTACTTTGATGAGTATGAAAAAAATAGTAGAAAAGTTGCCTTCTAAACTATTTGTTAGAGTTCATAGGTCATATATTGTTTCCATCTCTAAAATTTTATCAGTTAGGGCTAATGTTATATATATCGCGTCTTCTGAAATTCCAATTGGTTCCAGTTATCGTAAAGCATTTATTAAGGAATTTAATACCTAGATTGCTTTTTAAGACTTAACCTATACAAAAAAGGCGTTAACCGATTTTACCTTTACTTATCATAGTTATCTATTAAATTTATACTAAATTAAATATATAATAACATGAAAAAAAGAGTTAAATTTTTAGTGTTTGGAATACTATTCTTCTCAACACAACTAACAATCGGACAGCCTATTAATTTTGTGCAAATTACTGGAGATGCTAATATTTCAAATTTTGAAATGTCAGAAACAGAAATTACGAATGAACAATATTGCCAATTTCTTAATGAAGCTTGGGCTTTAAATCAAATTAATTATGATGTTAATACTAAGAAGATTACTAATCTAACTGGTCAAATCATGATAGATTTGGCTGGAGCAAGAGTTACTAAAGATCATAATACGGATGGTACATTTGCTCTTGATGAAATGGAGAACCCATTAAATAGATGTTTTATTGAGTATAATTCAGGTGATAATTCTTTTCAAGTTGTTGACCCTGCAACTGTTGATTGGGATGTTTACTTTGATATATCAATTTACCCTAATGTTGTAGATAATATAAATGACTGGGCAGAACTTAATCCAGCCCAAACTGGATTTTATGAAGAACCAGATGCAGATAAATTATTACCAACTCTTGCTGAAGTAACATCTTGGCCAGTGAACCACATTAAGTATTATGGCGCAGAAGGATTTGCAGATTTTTATGATTATGATTTACCAACTAAAATGCAATGGAGGTATGCAGGACAAGGAGGACAAGGTTATCAGTATGCTACATCAAATGGAGTAGCAGATACAAGTGTAGCTTGGTACCATTTAAATGGACCTCCCGCAATTTTTAAAGGACACGTTCAACCAGCTTTATCAAAACAGCCTAATCCATATGGAGTATATAATATGGGCGGTAATGTATGGGAATGGTGTAAAGATTGGTATAATGGAACAAATGTTTTTGGAGGTATTCCAAAATTAGATACCGATTTTTTTATTGATGACACATTAACATTTACTGTTGCAAATGGTAATTACTTGAAGTGCTTAATTGGTGGGTCTTTTAACTTTTTTGCTGCAACAATGGGTAACACTTGGAATCATGCTGCAAATATGACTTCAGGAAATGATCACTTTGGATTTAGAGTGTGTAAAAACCCTAATACTAATTCAATAAATGAAAACAATATAGAAAATTCTTTCGAATTTTATCCTAATCCATCAAATACTACTATAACTATTGAAAATCAGGAAAATAGTCAAAGTATAATAAATATTTATTCAAATATTGGTAGTCTTGTGTATTCAGATAATATAATAACCAATAAAGTGATAGATGTTTCAGAATTTAATAATGGATTGTATTTTATATCGATTAACGGTATCACAAAGAAACTAGTGATAAAGTAATCCAACTATAAAGTTCTAATTGACTTACTTATTTATATTGGAACTTAATCATCTCAATACTGTATTCAAAGCCTTCAATAATCTGGTTTGAGAGTTTTCCGTCACGTGTCACTAAAAAAAGGATTAATCGAAAGATTAATCCTTTTTTGTTTTCTTCTAAATTTCATATTAATTTACATTCCTTGATTACTACACAAACTTATTTTAGGTAAGTTATTAAATAAAACTATACTAATTTTAGAAGTTTTTTTGGATTATGTAAAATATCTAATAACCATATTTATATAATTATTAACCTTACAATAATAAACTGATCATATGAATATATTAGTAATTGAAGGTTAAGTGTATCTTCCTTTATAAAAAGAGGTTTAGAGGAATAAAAAGCATCAGGTAATGCAAGGATTTGAAGATAAACCTGGTTTTAAAATAGCTGAGCAATATAATTTTAGTGTAATTGTTATTGTTATGCTGTTACAATGCCTATTATGAATGGAATTGAAGTGTGTGAATAATTAAAAAATAAATGTAAATTTGACTACTAACCACTCTAGGAACTACAGATGATATTGTATTAGTTGTAGAGTCAGGAACTTATGATTGTTCAATAAAGCCTTTTAAGTTTAAAGAATATTAGCTAAAATTAATACGCTAAGTATAAGGTTTAATAATAGTTTGGTTGTAAATGTAGAAATGTTAACCGTTAAAGACTTAACCTTAAATTTAAATGCTATAGACGTGTACTGGTGTAGTAACTTAATAAGGTTAACGAGTAGAGAATTTAAGCTATTAGAATTTACATTAAATAATAATAATAGGGTAGTGTATAGAATTGAAATTTTGGAAAACGTGTGGGAAGTTAATTTTGATTTAGGAACAAATGTAATTGATATGTACTTTAATTATTTACGTGAAAAAGCAGAAAAACCATTTGATATTAAGATTATTGAAATTGTTATTGGAATAGGATATATTATTAATGAATAAAATATGAAAATTAGTATGAGAATAACGGTTGTTTTTTCTTTGATTTCAAGTTGGATTTAAACCAGAGTAAGGCTTGGTCTTAAAATAACAAAAAAACACTCAATAACGTAGGTTATTGAGTGTTTTTTTGTTTTAAAAGTGTTTTACCAACTACTAGAGCTTCCACCACCGCTAGAGCTTCCGCCACCAAATGAAGAACCTCCACTAGAGCTTCCACCACCTGAAAAGCTACTTCCACCAGATGAAGATGAACGTCTTAGCCTTGGAATGGTATATGAAGAAATCTTTTCATGTCCACAATGTTCACAATAAAACTTTTTTTCACCTCTACCACTATTAGAATAAGTGGCACTTCTTATTGTTTTATCGTATTCTTTAAAATAAGTCTTATGACGGCAAGATGGACATTTATTATATTTATTAAACCAGTCTGCGTATTTAAGAATCAAAAGGTCATCATGATTTGCTGTCACCCAGACATCATAATCAATTGACTTTACAGCTTCTTCAGATAGTTGTCCATCTGTTAAATATTCTTCTTCTTCCTGATTATCTAATTTGTGCATTATTTCACCGTTTTTTTCAGAGAAACGATTAGTGTTACGCCACCTTTCCATTAATACTTTATTTATAAAATAAAGTATAGCAAATGGAATAGGCATTAAAATAGGAAACACTAATAAATTACAACCTTTCAATATGTGGTATTTAGTATGT
>Ga0209395_1002736_pt1 | contig 22629 bp, 18 predicted proteins | sample GOMGulsemesocosm_3_FD_184635 | JGI IMG/M metagenome (GOLD analysis project Ga0209395, IMG submission 184635) | Methane-oxidizing microbial communities from mesocosms in the Gulf of Mexico - GOM9D Gulf of Mexico (SPAdes) (version 2) | ecosystem: Environmental > Aquatic > Marine > Cold seeps... | reverse complement strand
AGAAAATCCTTTTACCCTATTTGAGCGAGAGACCAGGTTCGAACTGGCGACATTCAGCTTGGAAGGCTGACGCTCTACCAGCTGAGCTACTCTCGCAAGCGTTCGGCAAATATAGGTAGTTTTATTAACTACCACCAAACTTTTTTTAATAAAAATTCAATCAATTTACAATCACCTAGCTATCAAAGCGATAAAACTCATTGTAAATTTCACTATAAGGTTTTATAAAAGTGATATCCATAAATTTCATAACCTTCATTGTAATAAAACTTATGCGACGGATAATTCTGAACATAGGTATTCAATTCACTTGCAGTACATCCTTTACTTTTTGCATAGGCATGCATCCAATCAAAAAACTGCTTCCCTAATCCCTTTCTTCTATAATTGTTTGCAATATACACATGATCCGGCTCCATACTTTTTCCAGAATAATGTCGTGTCATAAACCACATACCCGCAACACCAATTAATTTATTTCCATCATACATGGCAGCACATTCATAATTTTGGCTTGCCATTTCTAAAAAGCGTTTTTCTAAAATTGTTCGTTCAGTTTTCCCTTCAGTATATTCTATCATTAAAGGGGTTATATCCAAAATTTGATCTCTTGATAAAACTTTTATTGATATGTTCATGTGCTAATTTGCTATTGTTTATTTTTGAATTATCAAATTTAGTCGAAAAAAATAGTGATAGTTACATATGGAACGAATAATTGAAACGGAACGATTATATCTAAGGGAGTTCATGCTAAAAGATGCCTCAGCATTATTTAAAATGAATAGTAATCCTAATGTACTACAATATACTGGAGATATACCTTTTAAAAACATTAAAACAACTGAGGATTTTATAAAAAACTATAATCACTATGAATCCTATAAAATGGGACGATGGGCCGTGTGCGGTAAAAAACAAGGAGAGTTTTTAGGTTGGTGCGGACTAAAGTACCATCCTGAAGAAGATTATATTGATGTAGGTTATCGCTTTTTTGAAAAACATTGGAACAAAGGATACGCAACGGAAGCCACAAGGGGAGTCCTCTCATATGCTTTTAATGCACTCAGAGTTCAGGATATATATGCATATGTTGATAAACGCAACCATGCTTCAATGAAGGTTACTGAAAATTCTGGATTATCTTTTCAAAAAGAAATAATACATGAAGGCAATCTCACTAATATTTATCACATAGAAAACAATCTCGTTCAGGTTAAAGAAATTACTTCGGCAGAAACAATTACGCTTAGGCATCAGGTTTTACGTCAAGGAGAACCATTAGAAACTTGTCATTTTGAAGGGGATAACTTGCCTAATACGTTCCACTTAGGTCTTTTTTATTACGGTGATTTAATTGGAATAGTTAGCTATATGAATAACAGCAATAATAACTTTGACGATAAAAATCAGTTTCAGCTAAGAGGAATGGCTATTTCACAGCAGTTTCAAGGTAAAAGACTAGGCAATGTTTTATTAGAAAAAGGAATGCAGCTTTTAAAGCAACAGAATGCAAGCTTAGTATGGTGTAACGCTCGAGAAAATGCTACAAATTTTTATTTCAAGTTTGGATTCAGTAAATCAGGAAAACCTTTTGATATACCTCATATAGGTACACATTATGTAATGCAAAAAAGTATTAAATAAGCGTTTATCGTTTTTTTTATGCATTTCAAGGTAGTTTAACAGAAACAACACTTACTTAACATAGTATCCGCATAGAATTTCGTAACTTTAATACATAACTATACGTTACAAATGAGAAGAAATAAGTTTAAAATAAGATTGCTAATCGGTGTAGCTATCATTGCGTTTGCATACATTCAAAGATGCAACCGACAAGAAGTAAATCCATACACAGGAAAAAAACAAGCCATTTCAATGACTACCGATCAGGAAATTGCCATTGGCTTACAGAGTGCTCCACAAATGACCCAACAATATGGAGGTTTATATCCTGATGAGCGTTTACAATCTTATGTGGACATGGTGGGAAATAAATTAGTACACTCAAGTTTAGCAAGCGAAACTCCTTACAAATATGATTTTCATTTATTAGCAGATGATCAAACTATAAATGCATTCGCACTACCTGGTGGACAATGTTTTATTACCTACGCCCTATTAAGTAAACTTGAAAGTGAAGAACAGTTAGCTGGAGTGTTAGGACATGAAATAGGACATGTGTTGGGTAAGCATTCTGCTGAACGCATTGCTGAATCTGACTTTTGGAAAACAGCTACAACTGGTGCAACAGTATTTGATATGGGAGGAGCTGCTGGTGGTATTGGACAAAAAACTTTATTAAGAAATGGTAGAGACGATGAATTAGAAAGTGACGAACTAGGAGTACAATTCATGATTGACGCTGGATACAATCCAGAAGCAATGATTGGGGTAATGAAAATATTAAAAACTGCCGCAGGACCTAACAGAACCCCTGAATTTCAAAGCACACACCCAGACCCTGAAAATAGAATTGAAAAAATTAGAGCAGCAATTAAAAAATATAAAAAATAAAATATTTGAATAAATTTTTACGCTATACCATTATTTTCTGTAGTCTTTTAAGTGTTTTTTCATGTAAAAAACAACATGACTTAAGCGTAAAAGAAAATGCAGATAGTACCACTAAAGAGCAGCAATTTATTACTGTTTCTAATGATGCACTAGGTACCGTATTGCTAAATATTAAAAATGACTCTTCATCGATACAACTAAAAAACAAAGATTCTGTCCTCTCTTTTTATAAAATTAGAAAAGGAAATGCCGCTTGGAGGTCACTTAAAAACCGAAATGAGCTTTATTTCGCCATACAATCCGCAGATAAAGAAGGCTTAATTCCTGAAGATTATAATATTAACAGGATTTTAAAAATAGTTACTTCAAATCCATCTAACCGAACAGATAACATCGCTATCGATTTACTTTTTACGGACACCTATTTAAGCTTCGTTTATCATTTGGCAAATGGTAAAGTGAATCCTAAAAAACTATATAACGATTGGAAATTAACACCAAATGTGTTTCAATTCAACTCCTTATTAAACACATCCTTAAATAACAATACGCTTTATAAATCTGTAAATACTTACAAACCTCAACGTAAAATATACAAACAATTAAAAAAACAGCTACCACTTACAAAAGCATTAATTCATACGGATTCCTTAAAAACCATAATACTTCATGGCACGAAAATTAGACCAAACAAGAGTGAAGAAAGAGTTCTTAATATTCGAAAAAGATTGAATGAACTTGGTTTTTTAAAAGATTCCTTAGTTACACAATCAAAAGTACTAGACACCATACTACAAGAGAGTGTTCGCAAATTCCAAGCTTCTAAAAAACTTAAAACTGATGCTATAATTGGTATCGCAACTATTGACGCGTTAAATGAAAGTTATTTAGACAAATACAACAGTATTTTAGCAAATTTAGAACGATGGAGATGGTTTCCTAGAAAAATGGGGAATGATTATATTTTAGTGAATATTGCTAATTACCAATTGAAACATATTACTACAACAGACACTACTCAATACAATATTATTGTAGGGAAAACGAGCAGGAAAACACCTGTTTTCAGCTCTGCTATTAGTTACTTAGATTTTAACCCAAAATGGTATATTCCTCCAACGATAAAAAGAGAAGATATTATACCTGCAGCATCTAAGGATCTTGATTATTTAAGACGTAAAAATATATCCGTATTCAATAATCAAGGAAAACGATTGGTTTTAGATTCAATTAATTGGAATTCAAATGCCCCTTCATCATACAGTTATGTACAAGGCTCTGGAAATAACAATGCTTTAGGTAGAGTGAAAATTATTTTTCCTAATAAATTCTCTGTGTATTTACATGATACTCCAAGCAAAACTTTATTTAAAAAGAATTATCGAGCAAAAAGTTCTGGGTGCATTAGAGTACAAAACGTGTTTACTTTAGCTAGCAATATATTAAACTTATCTGACGAAGAAATAAATGAACTAGTAGAAAATAAACTCACAAAACGAATACTTGTAAAAAAAGATATCGAAGTACACTTCTTATACTGGTCAATAGTTTTCAACGAACAATCGGAACCTACTTTTTTAAACGATGTATATGAATTAGATAAGGGCTTAGCTCAATTATTAGCTAATTAATTTTGAATTTGTGTTGTAGTTTTTATTTGGGTGGTAAATAAATAAACATGATTTATTTTTAATTGTATTAATGATTGCTGTATTTACCTTTTTAGGAACAGCTGGACAACCTAAACTACGTCCTAACCTACCATTACGTTTTACAAAATCAGGATTCGAATATTTAGCACCATGAAAAACCACATAACGTCTTCTTGCGTTATCATTAAACCCTTTTTCTTGTCCATCTAAAAATAATGACAATCCATTTTTACCATAATATGTATTATCCGTAATATAAAACCCTAATGAACTTTGGTTAGAATTATTCTTGTTAGAAAAACTAGTAGCAAACTCACCACCTGTATTTCTACCATGGGCAACAACAGTATTAAACAACACTTTATTTGTTTTCATATTTAATACCCATAATCTCTTTGCTGTAGATGAAAGGCTAAAATCTATAATAGTTAAGGTTTCGTTTTTAATTTTCCCTTGAGCTTTTAGTTTAGAATATCCTTTTACCGCATTAGAAAAACTTTTCAATTGAGGCATTGAATCATTTTGCTTGTTGAATACACTATATAAAATAAGTATCACATCTTCTTCGGAAGTAGTAACTTTAACTACTGGTGCATTGTTAACCTTATAAGGAGCTGTAAAAGAAGATAATAGAGTAAAGATAAGTAACAGGGGTAAAAAACGTAATTTCATAGTTGTAGGTTAAGGTTTGGTTCTTTTTTCAAAGAGTTCAAATATATCACTTTATCAGTCATACACAATAATTATTATGTAAAACACATAAATAGTGTTGTAAAACAACCATTTAACAATGAATAACTTGTTTTTAGTGATATTTAATCAATATAAATCAATTACAAGGGAAATGAGCCAGAACATTCAAGTTGAAATTAAGCATAAAAAAAAAGCAACTTGAATATTTCAAGTTACTTTTTTATCCTTTAAAAATTGAAAAAAATTATTTCTTTTTCATTTCTATTAATAACGATTCAGCATCTGCTGCTCCCGAACGCTTAGCATATACTATTGCCGTATCACCGTGTTTATCTTTCGCTTTTATATCAGCTCCTTTTTCAACTAATAACTTAATCATTTCTACTCTATTGTATCTTGCAGCGTACATTAACGGCGATTTACCTCCAGAAAACTTATTTACATTCACCCCCATCTTAATTAATTTTTTAACTGTTTCAATATCATTTTTAGAAATGGATTGACAAAATGGACTAACATCTTTAATAGTCTTTATTATAGTGTTGTCTGAATTGCTTGGTAAAACTCTTTCATTCATTGTGTTTGCATTTGCGATTAATCCAAATGCCAATGCTGCTGTTAAAATGTAATTTTTCATGATTTTTGATTTTTTGATTAATGAATTATAAATTTAACCAATAGCTTTTAATCTAATAAGTTTCAAAATACATATAACATAAGTTTAACTATAATTCAATTTTGTGTTAAAAAAAACCAAATAACATCCCAAAAAACCACCATTAAAGCAACAATTTTAGTCTATACTGCTTTTGTTTGTATCTTTGCAGTCAAATCAACTGCCTCGATGCAAGCATACGAGGTAAAGATTAAAATTTTATTTTTCGTTCGAGAAAAACCTCGGGGAATTAAACCCACTAGTGGGAATAAAGATACATATGAACAAGAAAACAATTCTTTTGATATTAGATGGTTGGGGAATTCCCGAGGACAAAAATGCTTCAGCAATTTATCATGCCAACACTCCATTCATAGACAGTCTATACAAAAACTACCCTAATGCAACACTATTAACACATGGTATGAATGTTGGTTTACCTGACGGACAAATGGGGAATAGTGAAGTTGGGCATATGAACCTTGGAGCAGGTAGAATTGTATATCAAGATTTGGCAAAAATAAATTTGGCTGTAGAAAACAACACCTTAAAAGATGAACCAACACTTATTAATGCTTTTTCTTATGCTAAAGAAAACAATAAAAATGTTCACTTTCTAGGATTAGTTTCTGATGGAGGTGTTCATGCACATATTAACCATATAAAAGGTTTGATTGATGCTGCTGAAAATTTTGGTATTTCAAACTCCTATATTCATGCATTTACTGACGGTAGAGATGTTGATCCGAAATCTGGATTAACTCATATAGCTGATTTACAAAATCACTTGAATACTAAAAATGCTAAATTAGCTTCTGTCATCGGTAGGTATTATGCCATGGATAGGGATAATCGGTGGGAACGTATTTCAGAAGCATATACCTTATTAATTAACGCAAAAGGTACTCAAACCGAAAATATTGAAACAGCTATTCAGCAAAGTTATAATGATGGAATTACAGATGAATTTATAAAACCAATTGTTATAACCGATAATGGTGTTCCCATAACAACAATTAAAGAAGATGATGTTGTTATATTTTTCAACTTCAGAACTGATCGTGGAAGAGAATTGACCAATGCACTTACACAGAATAATTTTCCTGATTTTGGAATGCAAAAATTAAACCTGCATTTTACAACCTTAACAAATTACGATGAATCCTTTAAAGGAATTAACGTAATTTTCAATAAAGATAATATTAAAGATACTTTAGGAGAAACTATCGAAAACTCAGGAAAAACACAAATACGAATTGCTGAAACAGAAAAGTATCCACATGTAACTTTTTTCTTTAATGGAGGTCGTGAAGAACCTTTTGAAAATGAAAAAAGAATTCTATGTCCATCCCCTAAAGTAGCTACCTATGATCTGCAACCTGAAATGAGTTCGCATGATGTCACTAAAGCCATAATACCCGAAATAGAAGGGCAAAGTGCAGATTTTATCTGCCTTAATTTTGCAAATCCTGATATGGTGGGTCATACAGGAAGTATGGAAGCAGCTATAAAATCATGCGAAGCTACAGATGTTTGCACCAAACAAATCATTGAAGCAGCTTTAAGAAACGACTACACTACTTTAGTAATTGCTGATCATGGAAATTGTGAAAAAATGTTTAATAAGGACGGAAGTCCTCATACGGCACACACCACAAATCCAGTACCAATTATCGTAATTGACAAGGAGATTAAAACTGTAAAAGATGGTGTTTTAGGAGATGTTGCTCCAACAATATTAAAATTATTAGACATTAATAAACCAGAGTTGATGACTCAAAACGCATTAGTTTAAAATTTATTAAAACAAATAATATTTTACGTATTTTTACGCCTTACAAAAAATAAATGATTTCAAAAGATACACTTCTCATTGCAATAGATTTTGATGGAACAATAGTTGAAGATGCTTACCCAGCTATAGGAAAGCCACAACTATTTGCCTTTGAAACCATGAAACGATTGCAAAATGATGGCCATCGTTTAATTTTATGGACCTACAGGTATGGTAAAAAACTTGATGAAGCTGTAAATTTTTGCAACGAAAACGGCCTAGAGTTTTATGCCATAAACAGTAGCTTTCCTAATGAAGAATATTCTGGTACTGAAAGTAGAAAAATTGGGGCTGATTTATTTATTGACGACAGAAATATAGGTGGCTTTATTGGTTGGGGAGAAATTTATCAACTACTTACTAAAGAAGAAGCCCCGAGTTTAAAAGCAAAACGAAAAAGTATCTTTTCATATTTTAAAAGCTCAGATGATTAAAATAAAAAAAACGTAATGAATAAAATTCGCTACGTTTTTTTTATTTTAAATATTATTTCAACACTTATTTTATACCATCAAAATAAGCTTTTGCTATACTTTCTCTATGATTAGGGTGAGCAATTTTCACTAATTCAGCAACACGTTGCTTTATTGTTTTTCCGTATAAATTAGCTACTCCGTATTCTGTAACCACATAATGTACATGTGCTCTAGTAGTAACCACTCCAGCTCCATTTTTTAAAAACGGTACTATTCTACTTATCCCTTTACTTGTTTGTGATGGTAGTGCTAGTATAGCTTTTCCGCCATCACTAAGTGATGCTCCTCTAATATAATCCATCTGTCCCCCAACACCAGAATACATTTTCGTTCCAATAGAATCTGCACAAACTTGTCCTGTAACATCAATCTCTATTGCTGAATTGATTGCCACCATTTTTGGATTTTTCTTGATGATGGATACATCGTTTACATAATCTGCTGAGCGCATTTCTATAAACGGGTTATCATCCACATAATCGTATAATTTTTGAGTACCCATTAAAAATGTAGCCATTGATCGTCCTGGATTTACTCCTTTAAAATCACCATTAATAACATTCTTCAATATTAAATCTATTACTCCATCTGAAAACATTTCCGTATGCAATCCTAAGTTTTTATGATTTCCTAATCTTGATAAAACGGCATTAGGAATACTTCCAATTCCCATTTGCAAAGTACTTTCATCCTCAATTAACTCCGCTACAAAATCCCCTATTTTATTTTCTATTGCACTAGGATCTGTCAATAAGTGTTCATGTATTGGTGATTCATGTTCTACAAAAACATCTAATTCAGATACATGAATAATTCCATCTCCATGAGTTCTTGGCATTTTAGGGTTTATTTGAGCAATTACCTTTTTCGCATTACCAATAGCAGCTAAAGTCGCTTCAACAGAAACCCCTAAAGAGCAATACCCGTGTTTATCCGGAGGAGAAACCTGAATAAAAGCAACATCAATAGGCACTATGTTTCGCTTAAATAAAATAGGTAACTCACTTAAAAAAACTGGCGTATAAGAGCCATTTCCTGCCTTTAAAGTGTGTCTTACATTTTTACCAATAAAAAATGAATTCACATGAAAGCTATCTTTATAAACAGGATCGGCATATGGTGTTCTACCCTCTATATGAAGATGAGAAACCTCTACATTCCTTAGTTCTTCATGTCTAGCAGACATTGCATCAATTAATATTTGTGGTGCTGCTGCAGCGGCCTGAATATATATTCTATTGTTTGACTTGATAACTTTCACTGCTTCTTCTGCAGATACTGATTTGTACATAACCTTAATTATTTTGAGATACAAAAATACAACCTAAAAATAGTTCAAAAACTGTCAAAAATCATTTTTTACATCTTAAATTCTAACTTTTTAAATTAGTATATTTGCGGTCAAACTTAGCTTACAATGATTAAATTAAAATCAAAAGAAGAAATAGAAATCATGCGTGAAAGCGCATTAGTGGTTTCAAAAACATTAGGAGTTATTGCATCAGAAATAAAACCTGGTGTTACTTCATTACATCTAGATAAATTAGCGGAAGAACACATTAGAGATCTAGGAGCTATTCCTGGTTTTTTAGGTTTGTATGATTTCCCTAACACACTTTGTATTTCTCCAAACGCACAAGTAGTACACGGAATACCCAGTAACAAACCTTTAGTAGAAGGTGATATTTTATCAGTTGATTGTGGAGCTATTTTAAATGGATATTATGGTGATCATGCATATACTTTTGAAGTTGGCGAGGTAGCTCCTGAAACTAAAGAACTCTTGAAAGTTACAAAAGAGAGTTTATATGTTGGAATACGAGAATTTAAAGAAAATAACCGCGTTGGTGATGTAGGTTTTGCTATACAAAAATACTGTGAAGATCGCGGATACGGTGTAGTTAGAGAACTTGTTGGTCATGGTTTAGGAAAAAAAATGCATGAAGACCCACAAATGCCTAACTACGGAAAACGTGGTAGAGGTAAAAAATTTAAAAACGGGTTAGTGGTTGCTATTGAGCCTATGATAAACTTAGGAACTCATAAAATTGAGCAATTACGTGACGGATGGACTATTTTGACTAATGACAGAAAACCATCTGCTCATTTTGAACATGATGTAGCCATTGTTGACGGAAAACCACAACTACTTTCTACTTTTGATTATATCTATGAAGCATTAGGTATTACAAGTACTGAAGAAGATGAATTCAGAAAGAAATAGGGCCTTATGAAAATAAAACACCTACTTTCATTATTTATTTTTGCCTTTCTAATTACTATCGTTGGTGCGCTTTTTAAATTAATGCATTGGCCAGGAGCGAGTATCCTATTAATTATTGGAACATTTATTAAAGTTATTTCTGGGGTTATTTTAATAATTAAATTACTCACCAATAACAAATTCAAAGAATTTTTAAATTGGTAATTTTAATTATTTTGAAGAAACTATTTAAACTTATACTCAACACTATACCAAGACCTCTATTAATTAGAATGAGTTATTTGGTTCGCCCTATTTTAGCCTTTCTCCTTAAAGGAAACACATTTACAGACCCTATAGACGGTAAAAATTTTAAATCCTTTTTACCCTATGGGTATGGTGAACAGCGTAACAATGTACTATCACCTTCTTCTCTTTCGCTTGAACGTCATAGGTTGCTATGGTTATACCTGAAAAACGAAACTGATTTCTTTACGAATACAGAAAATAAAAAAGTATTACATTTTGCTCCCGAACAATGTTTCTATAAACGCTTTAGAAATCAAAAAAACATTCAATACACTACTACTGATTTATTATCCCCTCTTGCTGATGTAAAAGCTGATATCTGTAATTTACCATTTGAAGATAATAGTTATGATATTATTTTTTGTAATCATGTTTTAGAGCATATTCCTGACGACACTAAAGCAATGCAAGAATTGTTAAGAGTTTTAAAGCCTAACGGAATGGCCATACTTCAAATCCCACAAGATCTATCTCGTGAAACTACTTTTGAAGATAATTCAATTACCGATAAAGCTACTCGAGCAAAAATATTTGGGCAATATGATCATGTACGGGTATATGGAAAAGATTACTTTGACAAATTAAGAAGTATTGGTTTTTCTGTAAAAGAGGTTCATTACACTTCAACTCTTTCTGAAAATGAAGTAAGTAAATATTGTTTGGCCAAAGGAGAGATTCTTCCAGTATGTTTTAAATAGAAATTGTTTTTCTGCTCTAAAATTATTTTTTTTTCGTAAAACCTACAACTAATTATATTTCACAACAATATAGCCTTAGTTCACAACAAGATGTAAAAATAAATCAAGATACCCCCTATCTTTATAAAACCTAAAAGACTTACCCCCAAAGAAATAACAGTCTTAATTTATACAAGAGTACCCCAACTCTTATATAAACATTAAACCAAAAACACTTACACCCAAAATAAATTACAAAATTTCTGTATAAGAGCACCCCAACTCTTGTATAGAAGTTAACCCCTAAAACCTACTTAGCCTCAAATTAATTACGGTATTTCTTCATAAGAGCGCCCCAACTCTTATAAGGAATAGAAAAAAAGCAAAAGCCTTAGTATATCGATACTAAGGCTTTTGCTTTTAAATCATTTCCAAAACCAACAATCACGGAAAATTGTTTAAACTAAGTGTTTTCAACATTTTTTCATCATCTTCATAAATAAAGTATACTTGTAATTCTGGGTGGGATTTTAACAACTCTGTTGTTCTGACTATACCCATAGCTTTAAATGCTGTGGCATAGGCATCTGCTGTAGCACAATTGGGTGCAATTACTGAAACACTCAAAATATTAGTTTTACTAGGATAGCCTGTTTTTGCATCTAAAATATGTGAGTATTTCTCTCCGTTTACATCAATTTTAAACTTACGGTATACTCCTGAAGTCGCCATTGCTGAATTGTCTAGCTCAATTATTTTATTATGGCTTTGAGATCCATCAAAATTAGGTTCCTCAATACCGACTCTCCATAAGTTTGAAGATTCAACATTAATACCCTTAGCTATTATTTCACCACCGATGTCAATCAAATAATTTTGATGCCCTTTATTATTTAAAAAATCAGCAAGCACATCTAAGGCGTACCCTTTTCCTATTGCATTAAAATCGATAAATGCCTTTTTAGGGTTACTTATTTTCCCTTTATTCAATGACAAATTATGAAACCCCACCGATTGCATCAAGTCATCTATTTTTAAACTATCTAAGCTTGCTATTTTACCTTCAGGGCCAAAGTCCCATGCATTTACCAAAACACCTACAGTAGGGTCAAAAAAACCTTCTGTAGTATCATAAATTTCTTTAGAGGTATTGAACACCTTTGTAAAATGATGATCAACCACTACGGTTGTATCCCCTTTATTAATTTTTGAAATATCAGACGTAGGAATATAAGTTGATGTTGACTTGTTTATTTCAAAAAACAAGCTATCATACTGTTTTGAATAATCAATTTTTTCTTCATCAAAAAACTGAATGTTATAATAGGTTCCGAATATTTCTCCCGAAACAATATTTTTAATAGGTTTCTCTTCTTGCTTACAAGCAACAAAAGAGAATATAAGTAGTATTACTATTTTTTTCATTTTCAGAAAAATTTTAATTCATGTCAACATCAAGTAATTGCACTCCAACATAATTCAGTAAATAAGGCTCATTTAAATATACGGGACCTCCTTCAATATCTTTATTACCCAAACCAACACCCGCAAAAAGCACTTTAGCATCTTTACTTCTTGCATGCTCTCTGAACGTTTCCATCCAGACTACATCATACTCATCAGGGTCTTCTGGTAATAATACCGCTTTTACAATAACAAAATAGTATTGAGAATTCTTGTCTATACAGACATATTGCGGATTCCTTTTTAGCTGACTATTTATAGCTACAAATTCATACCCGTTTTTCTCTAACTCTTCCCCAACAATGTTCATTGCTAAATTATGGAGCTCTTGCTTGTTAAGTGGTTTAGACATTAGAATCTCTTTCCCTTTTTATTACGTAAGTTGTACGTTTTATCTCCTCTGGTTTTAGGTTTTTTATACTTTGCAGCAATTTCCCTTCTGTAAGAGCCTCCTTCATTCACCTTACTATTCTTTTCGCTTTTTTCATGAAAAGCTGGTCCAGGAGCATCTTCGTCTGCAGGTTTTGTATGCGGATTATCACGTTCAATATGCTTTGGGCGTTCTTCCGGAGTTAATCTTTCAGATATTTCTACTTCTTCCGGGAATTCCATTTTCGGAATTTCATAATTCATCAAAGCTTCTATAGCATCTTTATCTTCTTGTTCTTTTGGCGTTGAAAACAATATGGTTTTCCCTTCATGTTCTGCTCTACCTGTCCTACCTATACGATGCATATAGTTTTCAGAAAAATGCGGAGTATCAAAATTAATAACATGTGAAATCTCATCTAAATCCAATCCACGAGCCATTACATCAGTAGCTACTAATATTCTATTCTCTCCTTCATCAAACTGACGTATAGAACGGATTCTGTAATTTTGAGTTTTATTGGAATGGATTACACATACATCCGAACCAAATATTTCCTCTACAGCTTCAAACAGTCTATCTGCACTTTTTTTGTTAGAAACAAAAACCAAGACTTTACTATAGATTTGTTTGTCTTTAATAATATGTGCTAATAAGTTTACCTTAGTGTAAAAATTAGGCACATCATAGCATTTTTGTTCAATATTATCTAACGGTGTACCACTCACAGCAATGGATATCTTTTCTGGTGATCGGAAAAAATCAGTAATTAATTCATCTACATCATCTGTCATCGTTGCAGAAAACATAACGTTTTGCCTTTTAGACGGCAACACATCAAATATATTTAACAACTGAAAACGAAATCCTAAATCAAGCATTACATCAACCTCATCAATTACCAATTTCTGAACAGCCTTCAAATTTAATGCTTTACTAATAGCTAAATCGTATAATCTACCTGGAGTAGCTACAATAATATCGGTTCCTTGCGAAACTGCCATTTTTTGAGTATTCATGTTTGTACCACCGTACACCCCTAATACTCTCACATTAATGTATTTAGAAATTTTTTCAATTTCTTCAACAACTTGTATAACTAACTCACGTGTTGGCACTAAAACCAATACTCTTGGAGTTACTTGTTTTGAGAATTTTAAATCACGTAATATAGGCATCATATAGGCAAAGGTTTTCCCCGTACCTGTTTGCGCAATTCCAACCACATCTTTCCCTGACCGAACCACATTAAATGCTTCCGCCTGAATAGGTGTTGGGTGTTCAAACCCCATATCGTCAATTGCATACTGCAATTGATTGGATAAATTCAACTCTTTAAAAGTAATCATTTGTACTAATTTTTGGGCAAAGGTAAGGTATTTAAAAGAGAAAAAAGACCGCTTCGCTGATGGAAACAAGAAACAAGATTTTACAGTATTATTCTGATGTAATAGGTGTTACATAAAAAAGCATTCCTTATAGCATTTTTTGAACAAAAAAAACCGACACATTACTGTGTCGGTTTATAATATTATATTAATAAATAGTTTTTTACACTATTTCATTATTGAATTACTATTTTGACAACGGCTCTTTTTGAGTCGCTTGTTACATCTAACATATATACTCCAGATGCCATTGCATTAAAATCTAATGTAGTCTCAAAAGTATCAGAATTGTTTGCATGTAATTCAGAGTACACTTTTCTTCCTCTAATATCAAATAAGGCAACAGTTGCATCTTTGCTCGTATTAACAGAAAGATTAAATATTCCGTTTGATGGATTTGGATACACTAACATAGGCTCTCCAAATGCTAAATCACCTACACTTAATGAAGGATCAACAACAATTCTGTAATCCTCTACCTCTCCATCAGCATTTACCCCACAAGCAGTTGGAAAATTATATGGAGGGTTAGGATCTGAATAAATTGTAGCTACTCTCATAACTGTATTTCCTAATACTGCACCAGAAGGAACAGTTATAGACATAGGCGAACTGTCAGTTGCTATATCAAAATAAGGACCGGCGGGAGCACTTACATCAGCAGAACCTAAATCATATTCTTCTGATGGATCAAACACACAGTTTTGATTCCAATCAATCCAAACTTTTGTTTGAGTTCTATATTGACCATCAGGGTCAACATTTATAGTTAATGGGTAAGATGAATCTATATTTACAGTTGTACTAATTGATCCTGTAAGATCTGAATACCCTCCATTTTCAGCACCACTACCATCAGGGCTAGAAGTATTATCTATTGCTCCAAAAGTTACACGAGTAATACTAGTAAGCCAGGGAGTAGTTGCAGAAACTGTACAATTACCAGTTCCATCAACTAAATCAATAGCTATATTTTTAGTAACAGATGCAGAAGTACCTGTAACGGTTAATGGATAAGTTCCATCTGTTACACCACTTAAACCAGAAACTGTTAGCGTTGTAGTTCCATCTGCACTTAATGACGTAGGAGCAAATACACCTATAGCCCCTACCGGTAATCCAGTTACAGAGAAAGTTGTAGATTCAGTAAATCCGTTTAACACAGTAAAATTAACTGTTGTTTGCGCCGTATCAGCACCACAATTTCCTAAATTATCCGACGTAATATTAAATGTAGGCCCTTGACAATCTATTTTATTTACAGCCCAGTCTCCAGCAACTGAAGCAAAATATGCATCAACTACGGTTGCTTGATCTGGTGTAAACATATACATAGAGGCATCATTTACATAATCCATATAATTCATTGTTAAAGAAAATTCTCCTCCAACACAACCAGGTACTGATCCATTTGCAGGATTACCATAAGTTGAACCTGCTACTTTTGGAGTATCTGCAATACCATCACCATCTGCTGGAACACAGTTTGTACCTCCATCAACAATAAATGTATGATTTAAATTATAAAAATGACCCAATTCATGTGTCACTGTTCTACCCAAGTTATATGGAGCTACCGGAGCAGCAATACCAGCACAACCTGAACCTGTTCCATAACAAATTGTATTCATAACTACTGCACCACCTGCTGCAATACTACCGTTTAACGGAGAATACCCTAAAAGTCCTGGCCCAATGTCTTTAATAATAAAGTTCATATAACCAGCATAAGTAGCGTCCGTTTCTGGGAATCCCGCTGGAAAACTAGATCCGTTAGCACCAATAGTCACCAAAGGACTTCCTTCTAAAACCTCTGGATCTGCACCAGCTGGGTGATTTTTTGTAGCAATACAAAATTGAACATCAACACTTCCAGTAGTTAAACCTGGATAAAATCCGCTAGCTGCTGGCCATAACGATATATCTGCATTAGTTGCTGTATAATCCTCATTAATAACATCTATTTGTGTTTGAGCATAAGCCTCTAAACAAGCTCTATCTGCCTCCGTACCTATTCCATCAAAGTGAACAGCTACCGGTATATATAATGTAGCTTTCTTTTGGTATGTTCCATTCATCTTTTGTTGATGAATCTCTGATAATTTTTGCTGAAAAACAGTTTGTCTTTCATAGAAGGACGCAGCGTATTCTGGGTTATTTAACATGGCCTCTTCGTGCTTGTCAATACCACAGTTTCTGTGATCAGAATCCGTATTGTTTTGTTTTACTAATTCTTGTGCATTCATTGCAAAACAAGAAGAAATAAAAGCAATAAGCAATACTCCTTTAAATGTAATTTTTTTCATGATAATTGGGTTTGTTAATAAAATTGAACGGATGAATATAATAACAAATGTTAACAGTACTATTCTATTTGTTTTTTTTTAGTTAAAGCGCTTAATAAACTCGACAAACTACATTGTTTGCTGGGTTTTACCTGACTTTTTTAACTCTTGATCGACTTATTTGTTATTTTTGATATACAATTTACGAATTTTATATCACCTCGCAAAGCTTAACCTGTTAAATGTCAGTCACTTATATTTGAAGCAAAAAAAAAGCCGATGCAATGTTGCATCGGCTTAAATTATTTTAAATAAAGAGTTTAGCTCAATAAGTTTATTGAATCACTATTTTTTTAATTGCTTGTTTAGTTCCGCTTTTTACATGTAACATGTAAACCCCTGGTGCCATAGTGCTAAAATCTAATTTAGTTACAAAGGTATCAGAATTGTTACTATGCAATTCTGAATATACTTTTCTACCTCTAATGTCGTATAATGCAATATCCGCATCGTTACTCGTATCAACTGAAATATTAAATATTCCATTTGATGGATTTGGAAAAATACCTAATGGTAAAGTTTCATTTTGAGCTATTCCTAAAACAGATTCCATTTTACCAAAATAATAAGTTCCGTTTATACCTGATGTAAAAGTAGCCTCCAAAGTTACATTCGACCCAAAAGCTCCTAATGTTGCTATTGCAGTTTCAGAAACACCATTATCCTTGATTACAGCTAGTGTATTTCTACTATTTCCTGTAGTTCCTTCCCATTCAGCAATCTCTGCTTCAGTAAAGTAAAACTTAACTGTAGCATTCCCACCTACTTGTATTGACGCTGGAGTAATTGCAAATGTTTTACCCATTACATAATTAGCAGCTCCAGCAACTTGATACATAACAGATGTTCCTGTAGCTCTAGACACAGAAGTACTTACACAACCATAGTCCACACCATTTGAATTTGTAATATCAGCCATTACATTTCCTGTTGAAGCATCAGAAGTATACACAAGACCCGTTGATGATAATGCATCTTGAGCTGGTGTATTTACAAGTGTTTGTACATCAGTATTAGAAACGGTAGGTAAGTTTACAGTATCTAATAATAATAATCCATTTCCAGCTGTATTATGATGTCTGAATACTAAATATCCTGTTTGACCAGCATAAGCAACCATATCATGATTTCTAATTTCTGTCCCTAAAGCAGGTATTTCTCTTTCTGCCTGTAAAACAGCCCCTTGTAAATCTACAGCTGTTGTAGGATTCGCCACCGTTGAAAAATAAACTGTATAATGCTCTTTAAAAGTACTATTCGCTGGGTTTGCTGTTGCATATGCACCAATTACATATGAAACAGTAGCAGTTGACGCACTTGCAGGAACTGTAAAAGTAGGTGACATAAAGTAATTATCTGCATTTGCAGAACCGAAACCTCCTAAAATTGATAAATCAGTTTCTGAAAACGCACATCTACCAACTATATCATTCCATCCGTCTAAACCAGTTACTAATCCAAAAGTATTACCATCACCATCTTCATCAAATATTGTCCATCCAGTAGCAGCTTCCATATCTTCATCTACTAAAGTTGAATTTACATTTGGATTAGCTGCAACATCATCATTAGCAATTGTAATAGTATTAGCTAGTGACGGAGCTGTAGTTAAAGAAGCGTCTCCACCATTTGCATTTAAACTCATCCCAAGAGTAATTGTTTTATCAGCCTCTACAAAACTATCATTAAAAACACGTAATGTAAATGTTTGATCAGCTGATGTTCCTGTAGGAAATGTTAAGTTTGCTCCAATAATTTGATAATCAACTACTGTTGCAGTACCACCAGTTACATTAACAGTAATATCAGCTGCTGCCGATGGATTATTTGCAATATTCACTGACATTACAATATCTGTATAACTACAATCGGTAGCTTCATTTACAGTTTGTGTTGCATTTGCAAATGAAATTACTGGCCCCAATGTAGCAACATCAGAATTTGGTAAATCAGAAATACCATCTGCATTTGTTAAAACAGTAACCATTCTACCTACTTGATCATTGGTAAAAATATTCATACAAGCATCATTGGTATAATCCATGTAATTCTCAACCATATCTTGAACTCCATCACAAGTAGTTTGTGTTGGACATCCACCATTTGAAGTTGTAGATTCTGGTGTATCTGCACAGTAATCATCTCCACAATTAGAATCTCCCCAGATATGACGTAAACCTATCCAGTGGCCAATTTCGTGTGTTAAAGTTCTTCCTAAATTATAAGGCGCTGCACTTCCAGGATTTGCCACTGAACCAGCAGTACCATATCCAATAACTACACCATCATTAATAGCAGTTCCACCATTTGCAGGGAAACCAGGTAATGTTGAATTACTAGGAAATTGAGCATAACCTAGAATACCACCAGTAATATCAGCTGTCCAAATATTAGCATACTTAGTACGATCCCAACCTGAATTTTTAATTTCTAGTCCTCCGTCACCAACATCAAAATCAGATGTAGGAAAAGGTCCTGCTCCATAAGTAGTAACTCTTTCTATCCCAGGCTCAGCTAAAATCACATCAAAAGGATCTTTCAACGCAGGAACAAATACTATTTGCGCATCTGCAGCCGCAGGATGAGTACTCCCAGCCAGGTTTCCAAAATCTAAGTTCAATTGATCAATTTGCGCTTGTATTTGAGCAGCACTCACATTAGTAGGATTTGTTCCATCAGTAATAACATGGAAAATAATAGGTATATTTACAACTGCCATAACAAAGGTTCCAGCAGCCTTTTGTTGGGCAACCTCAGCTTTACGAGCTTCTATTAAGGGGGCCAACCAATTTTCAAAATCTTGTTTTGATTGCGTATCTCCGTCCCTTTGTTTTCTTCTGGCGTCCATTTCTTGAGATAGACATCTAACAAATCCTGTTTGTTCTAAAGAACGTTGACTTTCTTCTGTCAGTTCCAATGTAGAACTACTTGATTGTGTGTGCTTTGTCAAATGCAATTCCTGTGCAGTTGTGCTTAACATGCTTATTAAAGTAGCAAAGGCAAAAAAGCTTTTTAAAGTAATTTTTTTCATGTTTTTTTGGGTTAAATTAATTTGAGATTCCCAATATAACATTTTAACCCTGAAAAGCAAAAAAATATCACAGAATATACCCTATTAATAAACTAGGATTATAAAAATACACCCACAAAAAAAAACCGACACAATTTGTGTCGGTTTTAAAACATTAAAAAATGTTCAACTCACGGAATTTATTGAATCACGATTTTTTTAATTGCTTTTTTAGTTCCACTTTCCACATTTAGCATATATATTCCAGAAGCTAAAGTGCTAAAATCTAATTCAGTTGTAAATACATCTGAATTATTACTATACAATTCAGTGTAAACTTTTCTTCCTCTAATATCCAATAACGATACATTTACACTTTCATTAGTACTTAAAGAAAGTGTTATATTTCCAAAAGATGGATTTGGATATACATTAAACACATTAAACTGATTTTGAGTAACCCCTAAAACAGCTTCCATTTTACCAAAATAATAGGTTCCGTTTATACCTGATGCAAAAGTAGCCTCTAAAGTTACATTCGATCCAAAAGCTCCTAATGTTGCCATTGCAGTTTCAGAAACTCCATTATCCTTGATTATTGCTAGTGTACTTCTACTATTTCCTGTTATTCCTTCCCATTCAACAATTTCTGCTTCAGTAAAGTAAAACTTAACTGTAGCATTCCCACCTACTTGTATTGACGCTGGAGTAATTGCAAATTTTTTACCCATTACAAAGTTAGCTGCACCTGCTACTTGGTAAATTTGCGCTCCTCCAGAAGCTCTAGATACAGAAGTACTAACACAACCATAGTCCACACCATTTGAATTTGTAATATCAGCCATTATATTTCCATCTACCGCATTACTTGCATAAACTGTACCTGATACTGATAGAGCATCTTGATCTGGCGTACCCGTATTAACAGTTGTTTGTATATTTGTTAATAAATCCGCAGTAAGTTCAACATCATCAATACCAATTATCCAATTATCATTAGAATCGTGATGCCTGAAAGACACATACACATCTTGACCATCAAACCCCGCTAAAGAGGCAGTTCTTGTTTGTCCACCAGCAGTAGTTAAAAATGCATTTAAGTTTTCATCTTTTATTCTTGTTCCTGCCAAAATGTTTGCTGAAGAAGAAATTGATGTTGATACCCAAACCTCATAATTTTCATTATAATAGAGAACATCGCTTCCAGAACCAGCTAAATATGACAACTGAACATTTGTAGCGCCAGCTGGAATAGAAATTAAAGGCGTACTTAGAAAATTATCAGGGAAATATGCTGAACCGTTCCAAGAATATGATGCCATAAAGAAATCTGTATAAATTCCTAAAGGAGCAGGGAAATTCGTATCGTCTACTAAACTCCAATCATCCGCAGTTTCTGAATTATTATCCAAAATAGTCCAATCACTTGCATCACCATCTGAAAAATCATCTGAAAACAATGTGTTATTTGAAATAGTTGCTACTATTGAATCATCATTAAGGATAGTTATCGTTATTTGATTTGCCAAACTAGTAGTTAAAGTATTTCCCGCTGTTGTAACATTTAAATCTAAAATAATTGTTTCATCGCCCTCTACAAAATCGTCTTCGAATATTCTAATTGTAAAATCTTGCTTCACTGTTGATCCAGCAGCAAAGTTTAAACTAGGCGTTTGTATTACATAATCAATATTATCTGTAGCCGTACCTGACTTGTTAACCGTAACTGTTTCAGCTCCTGTTGACGTTTTAGATTTACCTATTTGAATAGTTATGTCTTGAAATCCACAATCAGATCCTTCAGTTATACTAAAAACAGATGAGCAACCGTCAAAGAAAACAACTGGCGCAGCTGAATTAGCCGCTGTAGAAGTAGCCAAATCAATTCTTCTTGGAGAAACCCCCATAATAGCTTGCATTCTTACTTTCTGATCTGCTGTAAAGGTATTCATTGCTACATCATCAGAATAATCCATGTAATTTTCAATCATTCTTGTATTACCACATTGGACAGGCCCTGGTCCTACTCCATAATATTGACTATCACAATTAGGTGTATCTGCACAAAAATCATCTACAGAACAATTTCCATCACCCCAAAGATGACGTAATCCTAACCAGTGACCAATTTCATGAGTTAATGTTCTACCAGCAGGATAAGACCCTCCTGCTGGGTTTGGATTTGCTACTGAACCAACTGACGAGGACAAGACAACAACACCATCTGTATTTGCAGCACCTACAGCGCCAACATCTCCAACACCCAGTCCTAAAAGACCCGTACCTGCAGGATCGGGAAATTGAGCCCAGCCCAGTAAACCTCCTGTAATATTAGCTACCCAAATATTCATATAAGAATTAGGGTCCCAACTAGTTCCTGGTTTTAATATAGCATCCACATCACCATTTGCAAAAGGTCCCTCTCCATATGCTGATACTCTATTAATCCCGGGTTCAGGTAATATATTTCCTGAAGGATCAACTTGTGCAAATACAAATCTAATCTCAGAATCTGCTGATTGAGCAAATGGACTACCTGCTGTATCTGCAAAATCAATATTCAGTTGATCTAACTGAGCTTGAATTAACGCTGCTGAAACGTTATCAGATCCTGCGCAATCTGTAAATACATGGAAAATAATTGGAATTGTAGTAATTGCCATACGCTCACCAGCTGCTATTCGCGCCTTATACTCTGAAACGTGTGGTGCTAACCATTGTTCAAATTGTGTATCAGAAATTTTCCTAGGATTGTTCTGGCGTATTTTATTTTGGTACTCAACACTAGCACAACGAACAACTCCTGTTTCATCAAAGTGCTGTTGGTTCTCTTCTGTTAAATCAAAAGATGTTTGATTAGATGTGTTTTGTCTCTGTTGCTGCTGTGCAAAACCTGTAAAAAAGGCCCCCATAACAACCAATAACAAAACACCTTTTAAAGTAATTTTTTTCATTATAAATATATTTTTAAATTTTAACTTTATGAAAATATGTTTATAATAGGTGTGAAAAAAATTACTCTATAGAAATACA
>Ga0209395_1002734_pt1 | contig 22632 bp, 9 predicted proteins | sample GOMGulsemesocosm_3_FD_184635 | JGI IMG/M metagenome (GOLD analysis project Ga0209395, IMG submission 184635) | Methane-oxidizing microbial communities from mesocosms in the Gulf of Mexico - GOM9D Gulf of Mexico (SPAdes) (version 2) | ecosystem: Environmental > Aquatic > Marine > Cold seeps... | reverse complement strand
CGATGGTTATATACAATTTTATAACGGTAGCGTCTGGGGGGATATTTTAGTTAATGCCACAGTGACCCTAGCGGATATCAGTGCGGGTAAGTTACGATTTGTACCCGACATAGGGGAGTCTGGTGACGAGGTTTACAATACTGCGGGAATAGGTGTTAACAGAGACAGCTATGCCAGCGTCGATTTTATCTACTCTGATGGTGCAGTAACAGGTTCGACTTACACACATGTGATTGATGTTCTCCCACTAGATACCGATGGCGACGGGGTGATGGATAAACTGGATATCGATGATGACAACGATGGCATTTTAGACACTGACGAAGACAGTGGCAGTTATCTAGGTGACAACGCGTTTAACGTGCTCTCTGCCAGTTTTAATAGCAGTATCAGTTTGAGCGGTGATGATACACATCCTGCCAGTGTGACCTTCAATAATGATGGCAGTAAGATGTATATTGTCGGGGGCACTAATGATGCTGTTTTTGAATATCGACTGAATAGCCCCTACGACCCGAGCAGCAAATTCCTACTTAATAGCTACGATGTTAGTGCACAAGATAACTCACCAACAAGTATTGCATTTACCCCCGACGGAGCCACCATGTATGTGGTTGGGATTGATAACACTTCCGTCTATGAATACAGTTTAAGCAGCGCATTCGATACTAAAAGCGCTACTTATATTACCGATCATGGCATAGGTGGAGAGGAAGCTTTTCCGCTAGAGCTTGTCTTTAACAATGATGGCAGCAAGATGTACATCATAGGTTCACTTGGCGATGAAATAAACGAATACAGTCTCAGCACTGCATACGATGTGAGCAGTAGAAGCCACTTAGGGGTGTATTCTGTATTTTCCGTTAATTCGGGCCCCACCAGCATGGCATTCAATAATGATGGCACGCAAATGTATGTATTAGGGACCACTGCTGATTTTATCCATGTCTATGGGTTATCGATCCCTTACAGTGTTTTATCTGGCGTGAATATTGTCGGTAGTTTGGCTGTTACTGCGCAAGATACCAACCCTGTGTCTTTGAAATTTAGTGCAGATGGCACTAAATTATTTATGTTAGGCAGTGATGGAGACTCTTTAAGCAGCTACGATATTACCGCAGGCTTTATCAGCAATGATGTAGACGGCGACGGCATCATCAATTCACTGGATATAGACAGTGATAATGACGGTATTACTGACAACGTTGAAGCGCAAAGTACGCAAAGTTATCAGGGGCCGTCGGGGGTTGATGCCAATGGCGACGGGTTGGACGATGCCTACAGCGGTGGTATTGCAACTGCAGATACAGATCTAGATGGCATTGCTGATTACCTTGATAGCGATACCGATAGCGATGGCACTTTAGATATTGCCGAGCGCGGCGACGGGGGGCCTACCACCATAAGCAGTGCTACAGATACTGATGGCGATGGCCTACTGGATATTTTTGAAGGGACGGACAACAATGACGGTTACGATATTAACGACGAAAATGTCACTGTCAACGGTAGTGGCAATCCGACTAGCTTTAACTTAGCCGATAGCGACGCTGATCTGTTGGCTAATGGCAGCGATGCCTCGGCACTGATTCAAAATTTAGATTATCGAGAGGACCCCAATGCACTGGATACCGATGGTGATTTAATAGCAGACATGCACGATTTAGATGATGACAACGATGGTATTTTAGATAGCCTTGAAGATAACGGCTCGTATTACGGTGTCAATGCCTACAATGTAACTTCTGCCGTTTTCGTAGAAAGTGTCTCGGTTGTCGCACAAGATTCTGCTCCGACGGGTCTTGCTTTCAATAGTGATGGCAGCAAAATGTATTTATCGGGGCATGCCAGTGACAATGTCAACGAATACAGTTTGTCTATCGCCTTTGACCCTTCGAGTAAGACTCTAATAAATACCTTTTCTGTGAATGCTCAAGACTCGGCCACAACATCCCTCATTTTTACCCCTGATGGATCGAGAATGTTTCTTGTGGGAGGTAATGATGAGATTCTCGAGTACGCTCTAAGTACTAATTTTGACACACAAACAGCGGTTTATACCGCAGGACATTCAGTTACAAGTCAAGACACATATCCCACCGCAATAAAATTTAATGACGATGGTACAAAAATGTTTGTCACAGGCTATGTAGGTGATGATGTCAATGAATACAACCTATCTAGTGCTTACGATATCGGTACTAGAAGTTTTATTGGAAATTTTTCTGTGGCGGCGCAAAATACTTCCCCCGTTGATTTCGCCTTTAACCAGGATGGTACAAAACTTTATGTATTAGGTTCGGCCCCCGATGAGATAGAAATCTACGCATTATCGACACCTTATAGTGTACTTTCTGGGGTGACTTTTATTGATTCGTTTTCTGTTGCTAGTCAAGACAGTTCACCTACCACATTAGTGTTTAATACCGATGGAACACAATTATATGTTTTGGGTGCAGCAGGTGATGACATCAATGTTTACACTATTGATGCTGGCTTCATCAGTAATGATCTAGACGGCGATGGCATAATCAACTCGTTAGATTTAGACAGTGATAACGATGGGATCACCGACAACGTAGAAGCGCAGAGCACACAAACTTATCAAGGGCCTTCAGGAATAGATGCCAATAAAGATGGTGTGGATGATGTATATGTAGGTGGATTAACGATTGCTGATTCCGACTTAGATGGCACGGCTGATTACAAAGACAGTGATGCCGATAACGACGGTACATTAGATCTTGCCGAGCGCGGCGACGGTGCGCCGACCACAATTACTAGTAATACAGATACCGACGGCGACGGCCTGCTGGATATTTTTGAAGGGGCTGACAACAATGACGGTTATGATATTAACGACGAAAATGTCACTGTCGATGGTAGTGGCAATCCGACTAGCTTTAACTTAGCCGATAGCGACGCTGATCTATTAGCCGATGGCAGTGATGCTAGCGCTTTGATTCAAAATTTAGATTATCGAGATGACCCCAATGCACTTGATAGCGATGGTGATTTAATAGCAGATATCCTTGATTTAGATGACGACAACGACGGTGTTTTAGATACGATTGAAGATAATGGTTCTTATAAAGGCGAAAATGCCTATAACGTTTTATCGGCGGTATTCGTCAATAGTTATTCAATTGGTACGGAAGAAAATTACCCAACGGCACTTGCCTTTAATAACGATGGCAGCAAAATGTACATTGTTGGTTACACAAACGACAAGGTTTTTGAATACGCGTTGAGTACCGCTTTTGATCCGAGCAGTAAGTCACTGCTGAGTAGTTTTTCGGTGGCCGGGCAAGACGGAAATAGTACAGGGATTAGCTTTAACGACACCGGCACAACAATGTTTGTGATAGGTAATGTCAATGACAATATCAATGAATACGATTTGTCGACGGCCTTTGACACCAGCTCTGCCAGCTTTAACACTAGCCACTCAATCAGCAGTGAAGATACCTACCCTTATGAAATGGCGTTTAATCCGGACGGTACCAAACTGTTTGTGCTGGGGCGAACGGGCAACGAGATTAATGAATACAGCATGTCGACCGCTTTTGATGTGAGTACTCGCAGTCACTCGGGTTTATTATCTATCGTGTCAGAAAATACCTCGGCGACCAGTATGACTTTTAATCACGATGGCACGCAATTGTATTTACTGGGTAATACGCCAGATGCCATTCATATATATAATTTGTCCAGCCCATATACAGTGACCACAGGTGCCACATTTAGCGATTCATTTTCGGTGACCAATGAGGAAACCGTACCTACTGCGATCCAGTTTAACGGTGATGGTAGTCAGTTATTTGTAATGGGGACTGCAGGTGATGATATCAATGTCTACAACATTAATGTAGGGACCGTCACTAATGATCTAGACGGTGATGGCATCATCAACTCGCTTGATTTGGATAGTGACAACGACGGCATCACCGATAACGTCGAAGCACAGAGCACCCAAAATTATCAAGGGCCAACAGGAATTGATGCCAATGGGGACGGCCTAGATGATGTTTATGTTGGGGGGATTATTGCCATCGATACTGACGCTGATGGCACCGCAGATTACAAGGATATAGATGCCGACAACGATGGCACATTAGATATCGCCGAGCGCGGCGATGGTGCACCGACCACACTAACAAGCACCACAGATACTGATGGCGATGGTCTGTTGGATATCTTTGAAGGGGGTGATAATAATGACGGTTACGATATTAACGATGAAAATGTGACAGTCGATGGAGCTGGTAGTCCAATCAGTTTTGACTTGTCAGATAGTGATTCAGACATATTAGCCGATGGCAGCGATGCTAGCGCGCTGATCAAAAACTTAGATTATCGCGATGATCCCAGTGCAGTAGATACCGATGGCGATTTGATCGCCAATATCTATGATCTAGACGATGACAACGACGGTATTTTAGACAGTATAGAAGATAATGGCTCCTACTATGGCGACAATGCATTTAATGTATTGTCTGCTATTTACGCAACTGAGCATTCTGTTGCCGCCCAAGAAACGAGTGCTAATGGCATGGTTTTTAACAGTGACGGTACAAAACTTTATGTGGTCGGCAGTGCAAGTGGCGTCAGTGAATATAGTTTAAGTAGCCCTTATGACGTGTCAACAAAAACGTGGCTAACTACCTTCTCTGTAGCAGGGCAAGAAGCAACACCGCGCAGCATCCAGTTTAATGCCGAGGGCAGTAAACTGTTTATTTTAGGTAATACAGGCAATGATATTACCGAGTATTCGCTGAGTAGTCATTTTGATGTTAGCAGCGCCAGTTTTGTCACCCAGTATAGTATCTCTGCGCAAGATGTGACTCCAACCGGTATCATCTTTAATGATACGGGCAGTAAGCTATTTTTGCTTGGGGCCAGTAGCGATAACATTTATGAATATGATTTAAGTCCTAACTATGATGTGTCAAGTATGACTATATATGGAAGTCCTATGTCAGTTGCCAGTGAAGAGACAGCACCTAGAGGCATGGTATTTAATCACGACGGCAGTTATCTCTATATTACGGGTGGCTCAAATGAAATTAATGTCTATAAATTAGACCAAGTTTACAGCGTCACCTCAGGGCACAGTTTTGTCGGTACAATCTCAGTATCAGGGCAGGAAACGGGATCACATGGATTGGCTTTTAACGCTGATGGCACTGAGTTATTTTTATTGGGAACCACGGGCGATGATATTACAGTATTTGATATAGATGCGGGCTTTATTGAAAACGATGTCGATGATGATGGCATTATCAACTCTTTAGATTTAGACAGTGATAACGACGGTATTACCGACAATGTCGAAGCGCAGAGCACACAAACTTATCAAGGGCCTTCAGGAATAGATGCCAATAAAGATGGAGTGGATGATGTATATGTAGGTGGATTAACGATTGCTGATACCGACTTAGATGGCACGGCTGATTACAAAGACAGTGATGCCGATAACGACGGTACATTAGATCTTGCCGAGCGCGGCGACGGTGCGCCGACCACACTTACTAGTAATACAGATACCGACGGTGATGGCCTGTTGGATATTTTTGAAGGGGCTGATAATAATGACGGTTATGATATTAACGACGAAAATGTCATTGTCAATGGTAGTGGCAATCCGACTAGCTTTAACTTAGCCGATAGCGACGCTGATCTGTTAGCTAATGGCAGCGATGCCTCGGCACTGATTCAAAATTTAGATTATCGAGATGACCCCAATGCACTTGATAGCGATGGTGATTTAATCGCTGATATCCACGATTTGGATGACGATAATGACGGTATTTTGGATGCAATTGAAGATAACGGCTCTTACTTTGGCGACAATGCCTACGATGTGACAACGGCGGTTTTTAATGCCAGTTATTCCATTTTAGCTGCCGATGCCTTAGCGACGGGTTTTGACTTTAATGCCGATGGCAGCAAAATGTATGTAGTGGGCCGCGGGGGGGATCGTGTCACGCAGTACTCATTAAGCAGCGCCTATGATATTTCCAGCAAAACATTGATCGATCATTTCTCATTCAGTGCTCAAGAGACACAACCTCAGGGCATCACTTTTAGTGCTGATGGTACCCAAATGTATATCATTGGCTCTGACGGCAATGATATTAATCAATACAGTTTAAGCACCGCCTTTGATTCAAGCACGGCTACTTATGTCACAAATAGCTCAGTTGTCAGTGAAGATGGTACGCCGATGGAAGTCATTTTTAACCCTAACGGTACTAAGATGTATGTAGCGGGCAATGACGGTGATGATATCAGCGAGTACAGCTTATCCAGTGCCTATGATATTACCAGTAAAAGCTTAACTGGCGCGTTGTCAGTGGGTACTGAAAATACCTATCCGGTGGGCATGGCCTTTAATCACGATGGCACTCGATTATATGTGTTGGGGGAGACCACAGAAGAAATTAATGTCTATCAACTCACCACCCCTTATAGCATCATTTCAGGCGTTAGTTTCTTAGAAGTATTTGATATAGGCGCGGGCGATTATCAGCCGCAAGCCATGCACTTTAATGCGGACGGTACTCAGTTATTTATTCTCGGATCGGCGGCAGATGATATTAGAGTATACGATATTAGTGAGGGAGTGATTACTAATGATATAGATGGCGATGGCATTATCAACTCACTGGATTTGGACAGTGACAACGATGGCATTACTGACAATGTTGAGGCCCAGGCTACACAAGGCTATAAAGGGCCTTCCGGTATTGATGTCAATGGCGACGGGCTGGATGATACCTATGTTGGAGGTATAACAGCAACGGACACTGATAGCGACGGCACAGCCGATTACAAAGATTCTGATGCGGATAATGACGGTATATTAGATATTGCCGAGCGCGGCGATGGCGCGCCGACTACGCCCAGTAGCACTACCGATACTGACGGCGATGGGCTGCTGGATATTTTTGAAGGGGCAGATAACAGTGATGGCTACGATGTTAACGATGAGAACGTCACTGTAGATGGTAGTGGCAACCCCATTAGTTTTAATTTGTCTGATAGTGATGCCGATGCCGCGGTAGATGGTTCGAGTGCCACAGGCATAATTATTAATGTAGATTTTAGAGAAGACGCCAGTTTAGATACAGATGGCGATAATATCGCCAACTCGATAGATTTAGATGATGATAACGACGGTATTTTAGATATCGACGAGACTAAGTCAGCTATCGGCGATAATGCGTTTAACGTCGCCTCTGCTAGTTTTAATAATAGTCAATCATTTGGAGCGGTAGGTGAACAGCTATCAGGTTTAGCTTTTGATACTGATGGAAGCAAAGCGTATGTGATCGGCATTAGTAGCGAATTGTTAAAAGAGTACAGCCTTAGCACACCTTTTGATCTTACCAGTGGCACATTGTTAAATACCTTGTCATTAAATGGTCAGTCAGATGATCCTCAAAGTATCGTCTTCAATAATAGCGGTAGCACCATGTTTATCTATAGTGCTGCTGGGAAGGATGTTGATGAGTACGATTTAAGTACTGCATTTGATACTAGTACAAGCACTTATCAGGCAACCCATTCAGTGAATGATCAAGGAGGCTTTGTTCACGAAATCGTTTTTAATACAGACGGCACTAAAATGTATAATACCGATAGCACTAATGATCGAATTTATGAATACAATTTAGCGACTGCCTATGATATTAGTACTAAGTCACTGGCGGGGTCGTTAGCGGTTGGAACGTGGGAAACTCAGCCGACTAGTATTGCGTTTAACCATGACGGCACTCAATTATTCCTAGCAGGCTATTTTACTAACGATATTACAATTTTTAATGTCACTACCCCATATAGCATTACATCTGGCGTTAGCTATGCAAGCACTTTTTCTGTCAATAGCCAAGTGGCCAACGCTGAGGCTGTCAGATTTAATAATGATGGCACACAAATGTACATAGTGGATAGGAATTCAGGTGAGGTGCACACTTACGATATAGCCTCAGGTACTATAGACAACGATATAGACGGCGATGGCATTATCAACTCACTGGATCTAGACAGTGACAACGACGGCATCGCCGATAATATTGAAGCGCAAAGTGGAGCCGCTTATATAGCCCCAACCTATGTCGACGCTAACGCAGATGGTTTGGATGATGCCTACGCAGCTGGATTATCTCCAATCAATACCGACGGGTCTGACTATGACGATTACCTAGACACCAACAGCGATAACGATGACAAGCTAGACGCTGTTGAATCGGGGTTGGCAGCCACCACCGATGCGACGTATGCGGATGTCAATGGCAGTACGGATAATCCTGCCGGTCAGTTAACGGATACCAACGCGGGAGGGGAAGCGGATTATCGCGATGCCAGTGTCACGCCGCTGATGCTAGATTTAGATGGCGATGGGGTAGAGACGCTCTCGCTAGAAAATGGCGTTAACTTTGATATCGACGCAGACGGTAAAATAGACAGGACTGGCTGGGTAGGCGCAGATGATGCCCTGTTGGTTTGGGATAAAAATAACAATGGGCTGATTGACGATGCCAGTGAGTTATTTGGCGAGCACAGTGTTCAGAGAAATGGTGAAAAAGCCAGCGATGGTTTTGCCGCTCTAGCAGATTTAGATAGCAATGCTGACGGGGTTTTTGATCGCTATGACAGCGATTATGCGCAACTACAACTTTGGCAAGATGCCAATAGCGATGCGCAAGTACAAGCTCATGAACTCTTGACTTTACAGCAGGCGGGAGTTGAATCCATCAGCCTTGCGGCACAGAGTATCAGTGAGCAACAGCAGGGGAACTGGCTGGGCTTGCGTGCTAGTTGGACGGATGCGCAAGGCACGCAGCAGGATATAGATGATGTGTGGTTAAACTATGAATCCGGTGTAGCAGTGACAACCGAGTTCGCTAATAATGCAGATCTTAGCTCCTTTATGTTTCCAGAACAGCCCCTTTATATAGACGTTGAATCACTGGTGAAAAATAGCGCAGATCAGGACAGTAACAATCAGCCATTGGCACCACAGGATATTGCAGAGATTTATAACCTGATCAATAGTGAACTCGGCGATATTGATTTTGCATTAGAAAATAGTTCATTACCTAGTGGTGCCGCGGCTGCTGCGCAAACCAACATAAGCATAGATGATAATCAAGCGATGGCAAATACTGTATATGGGCAAGTGGTTGAGCAAGGATTAATGGATATGCAACCACTGGTTGAAGCGGGCAATCACAGTGATTGGTAACGTCAACTGCCTAACGTTTATAGGTTAATAGAGCATAAAAGTTAGCTAAACAAGTTAATTGAAATGTTTCACTATTCGTGAAAATAATAAAGAGCCCGATAGGTCTGGGCTCTATTGATTGAGTTAGCCGTTAATCGCTAGGCTGCTTTACGACACGCAAATAAGGTTTGAGTGTTTTCCAACCATCGGGATATTTTTGCGCGGCTTCATCATTGGAAACGGCCGGCACAATAATAACATCCTCTCCTTGCTTCCAGTTAACTGGGGTGGCGACTTTATGTTTTGCCGTCAGTTGCATGGAGTCTATCACTCTGAGTATCTCATCAAAGTTACGCCCAGTTGTCATAGGATAGGTCATCATTAGTTTGATGTTTTTATCAGGGCCAATCACATACACCGTTCTCACTGTGGCGTTAGTCATCGCGGTACGCTCACCGACAGCACCTGACTCATCAGCGGGAAACATGTTGTAGAGTTTTGCGACATTTAGATCCGTGTCGCCGATCATCGGAAAGTTAACCGCAAAGCCTTGTGTCTCCTCGATATCTTGCATCCAGCCCTGATGATCATCTAACGCGTCAATGCTCAAGCCAATCGTTTTACAGTTGCGCTTAGCAAATTCACCCTGCAATTTAGCGACATAGCCCAGTTCAGTGGTGCACACTGGGGTATAATCCTTAGGATGGGAAAAGAGTACCCCCCAGCCATCGCCTAACCACTGGTGAAAATTTAGTTCTCCCTGTGTCGTTTGCGCAGTGAAATTCGGCGCTTGATCGTTGATTCTGAGTGTCATAATAACCTTCCTTGTCTATTAATAGTGTTGATGAATGATTGCGGTGCTACCTAGAGAGCAACAGATAAGATATGGGTTCTAGTGTGCCAAAAAATATCCCAGCACTGATCGCTGTAGTAATTATTTTTTAACCTAAAGTAAAATCAATGATTTACAAAAAATAAAGCAAAGAGGTTACTAGATAAGATTAATGAAAATTTACGCTCAAATAAATGCATTTGTTGGGAGCATATTTACAATAAACAACAGCGTGTTAATGATCAATTAATTTGTTTAATAAGTGCGTTAAAATAGAAAAATCACCAACCGCCGACGGGGTCAAACTCGCCCTTGTAAAACTAAAATATGACAACCCCCGGCAATTATTGTTGATTGACTCCCAGATATTTATCGATTTTCAATAACACTTGAGTGGGATTTAGACTCGGTGTCGGCACTGGATAAATAATGTCGAATATTTCACCTTGATCTATGAGCAAAGTGATTCTGTTGTTTAAGGTATATTGTGCCACTTCGAAAACAGGTAAGCCGATAAGCTGGCTAAAAATCAAATCAATGTCTGATAATAGTGGGTAGGGCAGCGCTAATCGATTAACTATTTCACTTTGCAACGCGGGTGTCTGACAGGAAAGCCCATATATTTTCTGCACGCCTGCATCTTCTAAAATTTTATGCATATCGGCAAAGGCTAGCGCTTGCTCAGAACAGCCCTTAGCACCCGCAATTTCGCTCCAGTTTTCGATACTATCCTGCAGGCCTGAACTTATTCTAGGAAAAACAAACACCACCACGATGCCTTGCTGCTTGCGTAAATCAATAAAACCACCTTGCGTGGAAGCTAATGGCAGACTGGGAAGCAACAGTGCAGTGTCAAAGTTGTGAGCAACTATGTTTTTCATATCACCTCTAAATTTTGTATACAAAAAATTAAAAAAACACTCTCAATATTTAAGCCGGCTAAAAATTACTAATTCCATATTATGAAAGAAAACGGACGGCAAATATAGCTAAACCAACGAGGTAAAGGTAATAATAAGCCGTTAAACCAATTGTTTGATACTTTTCCCATTAGGCCTATCTTTTGAAAAAGGCAAAATATTGTATACAAAGTAGAAAATAGATATAGACAAAAATATACAAAATGTTTAATTTGTAGTCAGTGGTTTTAGTGATGACTAAAACGACTCAGTGGATAAAAAATAATAAAAGAGAGTTTGATAGGAGATCACTCATGTCCGAAAGCGCAGAAAATATTGCTGAGCAAAATATTGATACAACCGAATTTGCCAGTGCAGAACAATTAAGAGATCCCAATTATACCCCGCCATTAGCAATAGCTATTCCGTTGGGCATACAGCATGTATTAGCTATGTTTGTCTCCAATGTTACTCCCGCTATTATCATCGCCGGTGCTGCGGGTTTTGGTTTTGGTTCTAATTCGGCTGATTTCCCCTCAATGATTTACATGATGCAAATGTGCATGTTATTGGCAGGTGTCACTACCTTATTACAAACGATTGGCTTTGGACCAATAGGGGCTAAATTACCGATAGTGCAGGGGACAAGCTTTGCATTCATCCCTATCATCATCCCGCTGGTGGCAGGCAAAGGTGTCGATGCCATGGCGGCAGTAACTGGCGGAATTTTAATTGGTGGTTTGTTACAGGCGAGTTTGGCGCCATTTATCGGTCGCTTACGTTTTGCCTTACCACCGCTAGTCACAGGCTTAATAGTCACTATGATCGGCTTATCACTGTTAAAAGTCGGTATTCAATATGCTGCTGGTGGTGTACCGGCAATAGGCACCGCTGAATTTGGCTCGCTACAGAACTGGGGTGTCGCTTGCGTCGTTATCTTTGTGACTTTAGGGTTTAAATTTTTCACCAAGGGAATGCTCAGTGTCTCTGCGGTGCTCATTGGCTTAGTCGCAGGTTATGCAGTGGCGGCAATGTTGGGCATGGTGAATTTAGGCAACATTGATAAAGCGGCTGTGTTTGCATTGCCTAAAGTTTTACCCTTTGGCATAGAATTCACAGTTTCTGCTGTTATCGGTATCTCTTTAATGTCATTTATCTCTGCCATAGAAACAGTCGGAGATGTATCAGGTATTACCAAAGGTGGTGCCAACCGAGAAGCGACCGATACTGAAATTAAAGGTGCGACTTACGCCGATGGTCTGGGCTCGTCGTTTTCTAGCTTGTTTGGTGGTTTACCCAACACTTCCTTTTCACAAAATGTCGGTTTAATCGCTATGACAGGTGTTATGAGTCGCCATGTCGCCACTATTGGCGCCTTGTTTCTAGTGGCTTGTGGCTTTATTCCAAAAGTAGGCGCGATTATCTCTACCATTCCTATTGAAGTGTTAGGGGGCGGTGTGATCATCATGTTTGGTATGGTGGCATCTTCAGGGGTTAAAATGTTGTCTGATGTCAATTGGAACAGCCGCAACATGGTGATTTTTGCCATCTCAATTTCGCTGGGGTTAGGACTAATGCTTGAGCCTGGTGCATTGCAGCATCTACCGGGAACACTAAAAGCGATTATGTCGACAGGATTGCTACCCGCAGCTGTAGTTGCTATCGCTTTAAACTTACTGATGCCAGAGAAAGATTAGTCAGCATTAACAGGGGATGTAGTGGCTAAGCCAATAGGTGTGCGAGCTATGCAACGTCTATGATTACCATTACATCCCTTAAGCTCGGATTCACAGCCGCATATCGGCTTTACACTGCTTTTATATGCACTTGAAGTTAAGTACAAACTTAATATTCATGGGATATAGAAATTAGCAGTACTTCATATTGGTCGCCCTACTTAAGTAAATTAGAGTGAGCTTGCTTACACAGAGCCAGCAAACAGCTGCAAATACATTTCCTCACGCCAACTGTTAAGCCACTGATACTTTGTATTGTGTTTGCTTATCTTGATTATCGTTCTGCCTAGGATGCTCTAGATGTCCATCCTGGGCCACAATCAGGATACGGTTGGTTGATATCCTGAGGTCTCCTTTATGTGCCACACATAGTGAACTGCCATAATATAACCACTTAAGAGTCGCTTTAAAGGCGAACAAATGGGTACGTAAGCCAATTTTCCCAGCATGCGAGATGGGAAGTTTTAAAAGCATAAATATTCACTTGAAATACCCATAGTGTTATGAGTATTGTGTGCTTAAGAAATAGTCTGAAAGTAACCGCAACAATTTTTACACATTGATAATAAAAGGAATAATAATGTTAACAGTTAAACGATTAAGTATCTCAGATGCACATGTTTTGATAGCGGGCGCCAGAGCAAAGGCGACTGAAATGGGTGTTCCTATGTGCATCGCTATTACCGATGAATCCGGTAGCTTAATTGCTTTTGAAAGAATGGATGGCGGTAAAATACACAGCATTCAAATCTCCCAAGATAAAGCGTTTACCGCAGCCTCTGCTCGCAAGGCGACCCATGAATACAATGAAGCTTGTACGCCAGGCGGTGACAACTACTTATTTGGTATCCATACTGCGTTGGCGGGAAGGCTCTGTATTGTCGGTGGCGGTTATCCAGTGCTGGTCGATGGAGAAGTTGTCGGCGGGATAGGGGTCAGTTCCGGTCTGCCAAAACAAGATATGAGTTGCGCTCAGGCGGGTCTTGATGCGTTACATAGCTGTCTTTAGTCTGTAAATCTTTCGCCGCAAAGCGGGGTAAAATCAATGAGTAATGTAAAACCCAGCGCAGAGGAATTAGCTCGCCTTTTTAAAGCGTTCATCACTGCTGAATACGTCATTTCAGATAGTGAGACAATGAAGCCTTACGAGTGCGATGGGCTTTCGATGTACTGCGAGATGCCGCTGCTGGTTGTTCTTCCAGAAACGGTCGCGCAAGTGCAACAGGTATTGCAAATTTGCCACCGCCATTCAATTGCGGTGATTGCCCGTGGTGCAGGTACCGGTTTGTGTGCAGGCGCGATGCCCAATGCTGAGGGCATTGTTTTATCGCTGGCTAAATTTAATAAAATACTGTCGATTGACCCGCTGACACGCACGGCGAAATTACAACCCGGGGTACGCAATCTTGCGATTAGTGAAGCGGCCAGCGAGCACGGCTTATACTACGGTCCAGATCCCTCATCGCAAATCGCCTGCACCATTGGCGGCAATGTCGCTGAAAACTCAGGGGGAGTGCACTGTCTTAAATACGGGCTGACAGTGCACAATCTGCTCAGTGTTGAAATGTTAAGTGTTGAGGGCGAACTGCTCACATTAGGTAGCGATGGCTTAGATAACTGTGGTTTAGACCTAATGGCGCTGATCACTGGCTCTGAAGGGCTATTAGGTATCATTACTGAAATCCAAGTGAAACTATTGCCGATACCAGAGAAAGCCCGGGTGGTGATGGCGGCGTTTGATAATGTGCAGCAAGCAGGTGATTCAGTCGGTGGCATTATTGGTCAGGGCATTATTCCAGCGGGGTTAGAAATGATGGATGCCTACGCCATTTGCGCGGCTGAAGATTTTGCTAAAGCCGGTTACCCCAAAGATGCCCAAGCGCTATTGCTCTGCGAAGTTGACGGTACACAAGAGGAAGTACAAGAGCACATACAGCAAGTTGAGGCTTTGTTTCACTCTTTTGGTGCCACCTCTGTGCGCACCTCCAACAGTGAAGCTGAGCGGGCGCTGTTATGGAAAGGTCGCAAATCTGCATTCCCGGCAGTGGGGCGCATTTCTCCGGATTATTATTGCATGGACGGTACTATACCTCGAGGTCAGCTGGCCCATGTCTTAACGCAAATGCAAAAAATGTCAAAGGAATATGATTTGCGAGTGGCGAATGTCTTTCACGCGGGAGACGGGAATTTACACCCGCTGATATTATTTGATGCCAATGTTCCCGGTGAATTTGCCAAGACCGAAGAATTTGGCGGAAAAATACTAGAACTTTGCGTCGAAGTGGGTGGCTGCATCACAGGAGAGCACGGCGTGGGCATTGAAAAAATCCGCCAGATGCCGATTCAATTTAATCATCAAGAACTACTGCAGTTTAATGCTATTAAGAGCGCCTTTGATCCAGAGGGTACGTTGAACCCGGGAAAGGGTATTCCCACCTTGCGCAACTGCCAAGAATACCGCTCGATAGATTCACAGGAGGCTGTTGTAAATGGTTGATATAGTTAGTGAACTACAGGAAAAGGTACTTGATGCCTATCATAATAAACAGCCTTTAGAGATTATTGGTGGCGCCAGTAAAAAATTTATGGGTCGCGAAGCGTTAGGGGAGCCGTTAAATGTAGCGGCACATAGCGGCATAGTCACTTACCAACCGGTTGAATTGGTGATTACTGCACGTGCCGGCACCACACTGGTCGAGCTAGCAGCAGTATTGGCCGAAAATAATCAACAGTTAGCATTTGAGCCTCCCAGCTTTTCACCGGCATCAACTATTGGCGGTACATTAGCTTGTAATCAATCAGGGCCCGCTAGGCCCTGGTCTGGTTCAGTAAGAGATCATGTATTAGGGGTGAGGCTGATCAATGGTCGGGGCGAGCATTTAAAGTTTGGCGGACAAGTGATGAAAAATGTCGCCGGGTACGATGTCTCTCGCCTACAGTCAGGCGCGATGGGGTCATTGGGTGTGATGACAGAAATAAGCCTAAAAGTACTGCCTAAACCGGCGACTAGCAAAACCGTTAGCTGGGATATGGACGCAGCGCAAGCGATAACCTTTATCAATCAGTTGTGTGGCAAAGCTAAACCTATCTCGGCCGCTTGTTGGATAGAGGGAAAGTTGTTTGTGCGATTGTGCGGTGCGCAATCAGCTGTTGAGGCAACCATCAAGCATTGGCAAGGTCAGGTTGAAGAAGATGCACAAAACTTCTGGCAGCAGCTTCGCCATCAGCAGTTGCACTACTTCAACGGTGAGGATCCTCTGTGGCGTTTTTCGGTGAATCCAAATGCGCAGCTACCATCACTAGATGACCAGTCGATTATTGATTGGGGAGGTGCGCAACGTTGGTTTAAAGGTCAAGCCGACAAAGTGGAGATGGAAAACATAGCCGCGCAAGCAAATGGACAAGTGAGTCTTTTTGCTAATGGTGATCGCGGTGGCGAGGTAATGCATACGACGCCATCTGCTCTTCAAGCCATTCAAAAGCGAATAAAAAATGCCTTTGATCCCCGTGGAGTATTAAACCCGGGTCGACTCTATCGCTGGATGTAATCAGGAAGACTATGAAAACCGATCTTATTCCCTATTATAAAAATTCTCCCCAGGGCCTCGAAGCTGAAGAAATTCTACGCAGCTGTGTGCACTGTGGTTTTTGCACTGCTACTTGCCCGACTTATCAAGAGCTGAACGATGAGCGCGATGGGCCACGTGGTCGGATTTACCTGATCAAAAATTTATTAGAAGGCGGGGAGGTTACGGAGAAAACCCGTACTCACTTAGACCGCTGTCTTACCTGCCGCAGTTGTGAAACAACTTGTCCTTCAGGGGTTAAATACGGGCGCTTATTAGACTTTGGCCGAGCAGAAGTAGAAAAAAAACTGGATCGCCCCTTTAAAGAGAAAATGCTGCGCTGGGGGCTTAGGCAAGTGCTGCCCTATAAACAGCGTTTTGGGGTGTTATTGAAAACTGGACAGCTGCTGCGTGCGGTTTTGCCGAAAGAGATAAAATCCAAGATACCGAAAAAGCGAATTGCGCATAATCGATGGCCAGCGCAACATCACAATAGAGTGATGCTAATGCTAGCAGGTTGCGCACAACCTGCTGCTACCCCCAATACCAATGTTGCTGCCTCACGAGTGTTTGATAAACTCGGAATTACCCTAGTCGAAGAAAACAGAGCGGGGTGCTGTGGTGCATTAAGTTATCACTTGGGAGCCCATGAAGAAGGGCTAGATTTTATGCGGCGCAACATTGACGCTTGGTGGCCGGCGATTGAGTCTGGTGCAGAGGCGATTGTGATGACGGCATCGGGCTGTGGGGCAATGGTACAAGATTATGGCCACGCGTTACGCCACGATACTGATTACGCCACTAAGGCTAAAAAAATTAGCGAGTTGACAAAAGATATAGGCGAAGTATTGATCGCTGAAGATCTCAGTTTATTGCCGGTAGGCCACTCAACTGAAAAAATTGCAGTGCATTGTCCCTGTACGCTACAACACGCGATGCAACAAGCGGATAATGTCGAAGAAATTCTCACTAAAGCGGGTTTTGCATTGAGTCGCACCAAAGATAAACACATGTGCTGTGGTTCAGCCGGTAGCTACTCAATTTTGCAGCCCCAACTCAGTAAGAAATTGCTAGCTAAGAAAATTGAGGCGCTGAGTGTCGCAAATCCTGAGCGAATAGTGACTTCCAATATAGGCTGTCAATTACATCTTGAAACTCAATCTAAGGTGCCGGTTCAGCATTGGATAGAGTTATTAGATAAGGAATAGCTATGAGTTGTGAGCTATGAGCTACGAGTTACGAGCTATAAGAGATGAGCAAGAAACAGTAGGCAGGTAAAAAAAAGCCAGATCAAATGATCTGGCTTTTTTATGTTCAGGACGAACGGTATAGCGCGTTGGCATGGATGCCAGAGAGCGCTAATGTTCAGGACGAACGGTACAGCGCGTTGGCATGGATGCCAGAGAGCGCTAATGTTCAGGACGAACGGTATAGCGCGTTGGCATGGATGCCAGAGAGCGCTAATGTTCAGGACGAACGGTATAGCGCGTTGGCATGGATGCCAGAGAGCGCTAATGTTCAGGACGAACGGTATAGCGCTTTGGCACGGATACCAGAGAGCGCTAATGTTCAGAACTGTTTAAGCAAAGATAGCATTCAATGTCGCACTTGGGCGCATTACCGCTTCAATCTTGCTTGGTGTCGCGTGGTAGTAACCATCTAGATCGGCTGCTTGGCCTTGTACAGCAGCTAGCTCTGCAACGATTTTTTCTTCGTTACTGCCAAGTGTTGCCGCTAGTTCGGTGAACTTAGCTGCAAGAGCCGCATCTTCAGTCTGTGTGCTAAGCTCTTGAGCCCAGTACATAGTCAGATAGAAATGGCTACCGCGATTATCTAGCTCGCCAGTTCTACGTGAAGGAGATTTGTTCTCTGTCAGTAGTGTAGCAGTCGCAAGATCTAAGGTTTTAGCCAAAATAGCTGCTTGTTGGTTACTTTCTTTAATGCCCATTTCTTCAAGAGAAACAGCCAGTGCCATGAACTCGCCAAGAGAGTCCCAACGCAAGTGATTCTCCTGTTCAACCTGTTGTACGTGCTTAGGAGCCGATCCGCCAGCGCCTGTTTCATACATGCCGCCGCCTTTAAGCATAGGTACGATAGATAGCATTTTAGCCGATGTACCAAGCTCCATAATAGGGAACAAATCAGTCAGGTAGTCACGTAATACGTTACCAGATACAGAGATAGTATCTAGGCCGCGAACTTGACGTTCCATCGAGTAGCGAATCGCCTGGTTGTATTCCATGATGGGAAGTTCAAGGCCATCAGTATTGTGATCTTGTAAATAAGTAGTCACTTTTTTGATCAATTCACGATCGTGTGAGCGTTCGTCATCTAACCAAAATACTGCAGGTACTGATGTTTGACGGGCGCGGTTAACCGCCAGCTTAACCCAATCGCGTACCGGCTCGTCTTTAGTTTGACACGCTCTCCAAAGATCGCCTTTTTCTACTTTGTGCTCCATTAATACTGTGCCGTCTGTGTTGACAACGCGCATAGTACCCGCTTCGCTCATTTCAAAAGTCTTATCGTGAGAACCGTATTCCTGGGCTTTTTTAGCCATTAAGCCAACGTTAGGGACCGTGCCCATAGTGGTTGGATCAAATGCACCGTTGGTCTTGCAAAAGTTAATAGTCTCTTGATAGATACGTGCGTAAGTACTTTCTGGCATCACAGCTTTAGCATCTTTAGCGGTGCCATCTGCGCCCCACATTTGACCGCCGTTACGGATCATCGCAGGCATAGACGCATCAACGATTACGTCAGAAGGAACGTGCAAGTTGGTGATGCCTTTGTCTGAATCAACCATTGCAATTTCTGGGCGAGAATCGAAACAAGCTTGGATGTCTGCTTCAATCTCAGTGCGCTGTGCTGCTGGCAAAGTCGCAATTTTTTCGATCACGCTGCCAAAACCGTTGTTAGGGTTAACACCGATTTGTGCAAACAAATCACCGTGTTTAGCAAATAGGTCCTTGAAGAATACTGTGACTGCATGACCAAAAACGATAGGGTGAGATACCTTCATCATGGTCGCTTTAACGTGTAAAGACCACATAACGCCATTTTCTTTACAATCGTTTAAGCTCTCTTCAAAGAACTCGCGAAGTGCGCTGATGCTCATAGACATAGAATCTAATATTTCGCCAGACTCTAAGCTCAGCTCTTTCTTAACTTCAACATCGCCAGCGGCTGATACAAATTCAATACGCACATCTGTGGCGCTATCAGTAGTAATAGATTGCTCAGTTTTGAAGAAGTCACCTTCACGCATGTAGTCAGCGTGTGATTGAGAAGTCTTTTTCCAAGTGCCCATTGAGTGTGGGAATTTACGTACGAAAGCTTTAACAGCCGGTGGAGCACGACGATCAGAGTTACCTTCGCGAAGTACTGGATTTACCGCACTTCCCAATACTTTAGAGTATTTAGCAGTGATCGCTTTTTCTTCATCGCTGGCGGCTTTTTCAGGCAGTGATGGAATCTTGTATCCCTGTGCTTGAAGCTCGCCAATACAGGCTTTAAGTTGTGGGATAGAAGCGCTAATGTTAGGCAGTTTGATGATGTTTGCCGTTGGATCTTGCGTTAGCTGGCCTAGCTCGCTAAGACCGTCTGTTACTTTTTGCTCATCGGTTAGGCACTCTGGGAAGTTCGCCAAAACGCGTGCTGCAAGAGAGATATCAGTTAAAGTCACATCGATGCCAGCTGCAGAAGTAAAAGTTCTTACTAATGGTAACAATGAGTAAGTGGCTAGTGCAGGTGCTTCATCGGTAAGCGTGTAGTAAATAGTGCTGTTGTTAGCTGTCATATAGGCCTCAAAACGATTAATTTCTAAGTTAACTGTTTGATATATATTAGTATTTAAAACACGTACCAATACGTTATATGCTTACGGTAAAGGTAGTTTTATTAGCAAAACATAAGGAAATACCATCATTCTTGCCTAAAAACACCTAAATATATCAAACTAAATAATCAACAGGCCGATTATAAGGGTTATTTTGTAAATAAACTACAAGATTGTCGACAATACTTGAGCTTAGTAAAACATTAGGTAAATCTCTGATTAAATGTTGGCCGCTTTGAGGTCGATCAAATAGGTATCGTTAAATCATCTTAGGTTAAAGCAAAATATAGCGATGAACTTTGCTCTGGAAATCTTTAGATTGTTGCTCTTGCCTTTGCTAATTGATTGGGAGCGTGCTTGAACTTGTTGTTTTTAGCTTTTCTTGCACAAGCAATATATTGATTTTATAATCTTTTTTAAATCCCGCTAAGCTGTGTGTTTGCAGAGTAAATGGAAAGAATAACGCTAGAAGTATTAGGAGTGACTAAGACAGATGATTAACCCCAAGACCGTTGAGACCCAAGCCTTTAGTGGGCAGAAACCTGGTACATCAGGTTTGCGCAAAAAAGTAACAGAATTTACCCAGCCGCATTATTTAGAAAATTTTATTCAGTCGACATTTAATGTGCTAGGTGACTGTGATGGGAAATCGTTAGTCGTAGGTGGTGATGGACGCTACTACAACCGCGAGGCGATACAGACGATTATCAAAATGGCTATCGCCAATGGTTTTAGCCAATTGATTATTGGGCAACAGGGGATACTATCGACGCCCGCGGCTTCTTGTCTGATTAGAAAACACGGCACGGATGGCGGTATTATCCTTTCTGCCAGTCACAACCCTGCAGGCCCTGATGAAGATTTCGGCATAAAATATAACGGCTCTAATGGTGGCCCTGCCAGTGAAAGTATCACCGATGCTATTTACCAACAAACGACAAGCCTCACCGAGTACTTCACGGTTGCTATAGACGCGTTAGACCTAGATACAATCGGTGCCACAACTGTTGGTGATTGCCGTATAGTCATTATCGATAGTGTGTCAGATTATGCCGAATTAATGGCTTCAATTTTTGATTTTCCCAAGATCGCTAACTACCTGCAACACAGTGATCATCCAATATGCTTTGATGCGATGCACGCTGTGACTGGCCCCTATGCGATTGAAATATTAGAAAACCGGCTCGGTGCTGCCAAAGGTAGCGTCATCAATGGCATCCCGTTGGATGATTTTGGCGGGGGGCACCCTGATCCCAATCTGGTTCATGCTAAGCAGTTAGTGGAGCATATGTCGGGCGACAGTGCGCTGGTGTTTGGTGCGGCATCTGATGGGGATGGCGATCGCAATATGGTGCTGGGCAACAACTTTTATATTAATCCTTGTGACTCGTTGGCGATGTTGGTGGCGAATGCGCATGTAGTACCTGGATATAAGGAGGGTTTGGCTGGGGTGGCACGCTCTATGCCTACCAGTCGCGCCTTAGATCGAGTGGCTGAAAAACTGGGTATAGATTGTTACGAAACACCGACCGGATGGAAATTTTTTGGCAACTTAATGGATGCGGGAAAAATGACTATTTGTGGCGAGGAAAGTTTTGGTACGGGTTCATCCCATGTGCGTGAAAAAGATGGTTTGTGGGCTGTGCTATTTTGGTTGAATGTCATTGCCGAGCACGGTGACATGGAGCAAATCGCTAGGAACCACTGGTTAAGCTATGGTAGGGATTATTTCTCACGCCACGATTTCGAAAATGTCGATGCAGTGCAAGCGAGCAAGCTGATGGACGAGTTGCGAGCCAATTTGCAAGAAATCCCGCGTCAGCGTTATGCAGGCTTAATCGCACAGCACGGAGATGACTTTGAATACACGGATCCGATTGATGGGAGTGTGAGTGCCAAACAAGGAGTGCGCGTTTTCTTTGATAACGGATCGAGAGTGGTTTTTAGGTTATCAGGTACTGGCACGGTCGGCGCCACCTTAAGAATATATTATGACTGCTACGAGCAGGATGTAGACAGGCTCGACTTAGCACCGCAACAAGCGTTGCGAGAAGTGATCGCGGCGGCACAGGCATTGGCGAAAGTAAAATACTATACTGGTCGCAGTGAGCCAGATGTCATTACTTAAAATAGACTTGAATCAGTGAGTGTAAGGCTGCGTTTAACGCAATTGTTGAGGTTGCAAGAGTGATAAACGCTGAGCTTAAGATTTAGCAAGTCGTTTCGATGTTATTTTATCTATACTCACAGTTAGGATAAGCATTACCTGTAAAATCAGTGCTTTAGGATGAATGCTTTGCATTTTTTTGCGTTGGTTGAGGCCAGCGTAAAAAAGCGTCTCTGCAAAAAGTAACTAACATGTGTTGCAATCATCCTATGAAATCAAATCTCCAAGAGGGTTTAAGTGTCTAAACTGGACACATCAATAAGAAAAAACCTTATATAGGCGTAGGTACTCTATTTAATCGGTGATATAATGTGCGGCCAAATATTGTGGGCTGGTTTTAAAAGGTATTTTTAAAATGTGGATAG
>Ga0209395_1002733_pt1 | contig 22633 bp, 22 predicted proteins | sample GOMGulsemesocosm_3_FD_184635 | JGI IMG/M metagenome (GOLD analysis project Ga0209395, IMG submission 184635) | Methane-oxidizing microbial communities from mesocosms in the Gulf of Mexico - GOM9D Gulf of Mexico (SPAdes) (version 2) | ecosystem: Environmental > Aquatic > Marine > Cold seeps... | reverse complement strand
AGCTCCTTTAGAAACAAGAAAATCTTCGTATTTCTTTACTGTCTCCTTTATCTGAGTTTCAGATAAAACGGGATTCAAGATGAAAACAGTTTCGTATTGATTCATAATTTAAATTATTTAATTTGTAATAAATTGGCTGCAAAAATACTTCTTTTAAACGAACCTTCAAAACAAAAAGGGTTAATTTTCAACACATTTTTAGTTCTTTACATTTGGTATCCTTAGATATTTTAAGTAAAATTGTATGCCCAAACTAAACCAATCTTAATAATTAATTTTTATCTTTATACAATAATTAACAAAACTAAAGCCAATAAATGAACTTACGCTGTGTAGTTGTAGACGATTCATCAATACAAAGGATGTCAATTGTTAAACTTGTCAAAGAACATCCTGCACTTACCCTAATTGCAGAATATAGTAGTGCTGTTGACACTAAAAAAGGATTAAACGATACTGAGGTTGATTTAATTTTCCTTGATATTGAAATGCCCATTATAAACGGATTTGAATTATTGGATGTATTAAAAAACAAGCCACAAATCATTTTTGTTACCGGTAAGACAGAGTATGCATTTAAAGCATTTGACTATGATGCTACTGATTATTTACAAAAACCCATTACTCAAGAACGATTTAATTTAGGTGTTGAAAAAGCATTAGAGCACCACAGGTTAAAATTTGAGAACAACTCTGCTGAAGAAGAATATATTTTCATTAAAAGTAATTTAAAGAAAAGAAAAATATTTATCAATAATATACAGTGGATAGAAGCTTTAGGTGATTACATCAAATTAGTAACTACCGAAGAGAGTTTTGTAATTCTTTCAACAATGAAAGCTTTTGAAAAAGAAGTGGAAGAGTATTCATTCTTAAGAATTCACAAATCATATATCGTCAACTTAAAGAAAATCAAACGATTTAATAGTAAATTTGTTGAAATCAATACTGAAAACATTCCTTTAAGTAGAAATAAAAAGAAATTACTTATAGAAGCTTTAGACAATCTTTAATAGGTATCCACATTTAAGATTACCTTAATTGGCCTAAAATCTTTTACAGACATAAAGCTGTTCTTAACCTTAAGAATAGCTTTTTTTGTTTGTGATGCTGATTGTCCAGTTGGAATTTTCAATAACACATGTTTAATATACTCATTTCGCACACGAGATACAGAAGGGAACTCAGGTCCTAATACGTTCTTTTTAAAAGATAACCTAAGAGATTTTGCAAACCAATCCGCCCCTTGTTCCACTTTATTATAGTCCCTATGCTTAAAGGTTATTTTAATCAACTTATTAATTGGAGGATACTTATACGCATGCCGTTGTTCCAACTGTTCCTTATACATACTCACATAATCATGTGTAGACACTTGTTGTAATATATTATGAAACGGATTATACGTTTGAATAATTACTTTTCCTTTTTTCTCAAACCGCCCCGCTCTTCCTGCAACTTGCGACATTAACTGAAAGCTACGTTCATGCGCCCTGAAATCAGGGAAATTCAACATCGAATCAGCACTCATCACCCCTACCAAACTCACATTTTTAAAATCCAACCCTTTGGTAAGCATTTGCGTACCTACTAAAATATCAATTTCATGTTGCTCAAAAGCAGTAATTATTTTCTGATACCCATACTTACCTCGTGTAGTATCTAAATCCATCCTGCCTATCTTTAAATCAGGATACAATACATTTAATTCCTTCTCTAATTGCTCAGTACCAAAACCCTTTGTATCCAAATCATTACTCCCACAAGACAAACACGCATATTGCATTGCCATTTGATACCCACAATAATGACATCTTAGTTGTTTTTTATATTGATGATATGTTAAACTTACGTCGCAACTAGGACATTGTGTTGACTCTCCACAAGTACCACATTCTACAATTGGAGAGAACCCTCTTCTATTCTGGAAAAGAATTACTTGCTCCTCGTTTTCGATAGCCAAATCAATTTCTTCTAATAACCTATCAGAAAAATGACCTTTCATCTTTTTTCGCTTGTACTTGTCTTTTATATCTACTAATTCAATTTCCGGCATCTGTACATTACTATGTCGATGTAATATTTCTACCAACCCATATTTATTAGTTTTTGCATTATAAAAGCTTTCCAAACTAGGAGTAGCACTTCCCAATACCACATTAGCGCTATGCAAGCTTGACAATACAACAGCTGCATCACGCGCATGGTAACGTGGAGCAGGATCAAATTGTTTAAACGACTGCTCATGCTCTTCATCAACTACTATTAACCCTAAGTTAGAAAACGGCAATAATACTGACGAACGCGCCCCAATAACTAATTGAGGAGTATCATCATTTAACAACACTTTATTCCAAGACTCTATACGCTCATTTACAGAGTATTTAGAATGATATACCACTATTTTATCCCCAAAGTAAGCTTTCAAACGAGTAATTAACTGTGTCGTCAATGCTATTTCTGGCAGCAAATACAATACCTGCTTATTCTCCTGAAAAGCTTTTTCTATTAATTTTACATAGATTTCTGTTTTTCCAGAAGCCGTAACCCCTCTCAACATGCAAATTTTATTCTGCTCAAAAACAGCTTCTACTTCACCCAGTGCTTTCACTTGATGAGAATTCAGGTTTTTAGAAGCCGTAATATTATTTACAAATTGATTTCTATCTGTTTGCACATAATAATACTCTAATATATTCTTATCAACCAGCCCCTTTAAAACAGCAGTAGACACTGATGCTTTCTCCTCCAACAACTTTGCTTTAATCGGTTTTTCTGAGCCAGATTTCAACACAAAATACGCCATTACAGCATCTTTTTGCTTTTTAGCGCGAGACAAACTATCTAATAACTCATGTAAACTATCATCTGAATCAAATTCTGACGACAAACGTACATATTTCACCAACTTAGGCTTGTACTGTTCGTAAATTTCCTCTTGCAATTTAACATACCCTCTACCCAATAAATTTTTAATTGGCTTAAGTACATTTTTTTTATTCAATAAATTACTGACTTCAGACACCTTTAAAGAAGTCTGATTTTCTAAAGCTTCCAATATTATAAACTCCTCATCTGACAAATCATTTTCATCAGTAACTTCTATAAGAGTTTTTGATATTAAGGTTTCACTTTCTAATAAAAACGAACTTGGCAAGGAAGCACGCATTACATCTCCTAAACTACAGAGATAATATTCAGAAATCCATTTCCAAAATTGCAATTGATAAGTGTTTACAACTGCATGTTCATCTAAAATTTGATGAATGTCCTTTGCCTCATATGTTTCAGGTACATTTTGATGAATTGAAAAAACAATTGCTGTATACAACTTGCTTTTCCCAAAAGGAACAGCTACTCGCATACCTGGTTTTAAAAACTTAGCCTCCTCCATATTTATACTATAAGTAAATAGTTTTACTAGAGGAATGGGTAATATGACATCTATAAAATATTGCACAAAACAAATGTAGAAATTCAATTGTTAATTATAATTATGAATTCATATTTTTAAGTGTATTAATCAACAAAACATAGCAACAGTTTTTAAATTTAAATCTATTTTTATTCTCAAATTTCCAAGAAGTAAAAAAATGATAGAAATAGAATATTATTTAGTAGATGTTTTTACTTCATTGAAATACGGAGGGAATCAATTAGCAGTATTTATTGATTATGAAAATCATGTTTCAGACAAAAACATGCTCAACATAGCTAGGGAACTTAATTACCCAGAGATTACATTCATAAGAAAGAACCATGATAATGAAAAATTTGATGTTCGGATATTTACACCTGAATACGAAGTGCCTTTTGCGGGACATCCATCATTAGGTACCGCCTTTATTATTTCAAAACACCTATTATCTGAACCAAAAGAAATCATTACTCTAAATTTAAAACATTCAGAAATCATCATTAATTTAAGTTCTATAAATAACCTTGATAAAAGTGATTTTACAATGACACAAGTAGAACCAGAATTCATCACGACTTATAAACACCGGGATATTTCAGATGGATTAGGAATAAACCTCAATGCTTTAAACAAACAAAAACCAATAGAAGAAATAAGCACAGGTTTACCATACATCATCATCCCTATTATTAATTTAGAGAAAATGAATCAAATAAAAATTGATTCACAAAAAGTTATTGAGTTTCTAATCCGAAATAAAAAATACAAGACTAATAGTGTCACTGAATTAAGCACCTCTTTGTTTTTTACAACAAAAGAAACATTTGAAAAACAAAATGATTTCAATACCAGAATGTTTTGTATTGAAAATGAACAGTTAATTGAAGATGCTGCTACAGGAAGTGCTAATGGTTGTTTTCTAGCCTACTTATTAAAAAATGAATCAACAGAAATTTCAGTAACTACAGAACAAGGGTTTCAAATGAATAGAAAGTCATATATAAATTTAAAAGGAAAACTAAAGAACAATAAATACATTCTGAAAATTGGAGGAAAAGTTACTGAAGTGAGTAAAGGAAAATGGAAAATATAAACGACAATCAATAATTTTAACAAAACATACCCTTTAAAACAAAAAAACTGTAAAAGTAAAAACCACGCTATGCGTGGTTTTTACTTTTACAAAATTATAAGACTACTACTTCCCTAACATTCCTTTTTTCAAATCTTTATCTGCTGGCTTCTTTCCTAACCAAATACCAAATAAAGCTTTTTTAAACTCTAACCCCTCTACAGAGCCTTTTTCTTTTCCGTTTTTATACACCGTTGTATTTCCTGATGCATACACAATATCAAAAATATCTTCTTTTGTTATCTCATCATTAAAACAAGCAATAAAACTAGCTCTCTCAGCCGTCGTTGCTTTTCCAGAAGTTGAATTTTCAAACCCATCTGTTACAGCACCAATCATTTTACTTTGCGACACCATACCACTAACAATATGTAATTTCATTGCCATTGGAGCATTACTATTAATCACAGTATTTGCATCATTTGATTTTGCTTGCATATACAATCCTCCTGCATATAAATCAATCCACATTTTCTCACGCATTCCAGCTCCATTAAGTTCCATTTCTTCACCAGAAAGCGTCACCGTATTTGGCAAAGTAACATCACCCACTTTAGTTTGCGCCATTGACATATTTGCACAAATCACAAACACTATTAAAAACAGTATCTTTTTCATCTTATTTTTATTTAATTATTAATTAATCTATTTCTTCTAACTTACTCACCGCTTGTTTTTTTAATGACAACAGCGAAGCATTCAATTCATACCCTAATAAAAGGATATTTGAGTTTAACCAAATATACAACATCAAAATTAATATTGCTCCAATGGATCCGTACAGCTCGTTATACTGTGCAAAATTCTCTACATATATCCCAAATAAATAGGTTGTAACCAAGAACAATATAGTTGATAATGTTGCTCCTGGAGTAAAGTACTTTCTTGAATTCTTTTCAGGAGCTCCAAAATAATAAAACATTGCAATTATCGTATAAAACATTATCGTAAAAATAATGTATTTAGCCACTTGCATTCCTATTAATTCATCTGGTATAACTCCATAATCTTCTAAATTTTGTACAATATACACCTCTACTAAAGGTATTGCTATTACTGCTAAAAACAAAAATAATGCCAAGAGTAATGCCACGCAAAAAGCTGATATGTACTGCTTTATAACATTTACATTAATTTTTGTGTGGTATGAAGTTTGAAACCCTTTAAATAATGCATTTACACCATTAGCCATTAAAAACATTGAAAAGATAAAAGAAGTAGACAATAAACCAACCCGTTCTTTTTCAAAAATATTTGCTATGGTATCTCCAACCAAATCTACCGTGCTTGATGGCAATACATCTTCTAAAAAGGGTAATACATCTAACTCGTAATCTATTAAGGTAACTATAGGCAATAAGTTTAATACGAAAAGTAAAAAAGGAAATAGGGACATAAAAAAACTGTAGGAAATTGCTCCTGCTCTGGTAGCCAACGCTCCTTTAGCAATTCCTATGATGTACATTTCTAACACATCATACAAAGACAAACCCTGCAGTCCCGGTATTTTTATACCTCGCCCGATATTAAATATCGGATTCAGAATACGCATTCCTAAGGTAATTGACTTTGTTGATTGTTTTTCTATTTCCTCCAAAAACTATACTGCTTTTAAACTTAAATCTAAATTATATACTGAATGTGTTAATGCACCAGATGAAATAAAGTCTACACCACAATTTGCATATTCACGAGCGGTTTTTTCATTAATTCCTCCAGAAGACTCTGTTAAACATTGATCACCAATTAAAGTAACAGCTTTTTTAGTATCTTCATAATTAAAATTATCAATTAAAATTCTATAAACACCTTCTGTTTGAAGAATTACCTCTATTTCTTGCAAATCACGTGCTTCTACTATAATTTTTAAGTCTTTATTATTTGCTGCTAAATAGGCTTTCGTTTTTTCAATTGCTTTTGTTATTCCTCCAGCAAAATCAATATGATTATCTTTAATCATCACCATATCGTATAATGCAAAACGATGGTTTACACCTCCCCCTATTTTTACAGCCCATTTTTCTAAAGCTCTAATTCCCGGGGTTGTTTTACGTGTATCTAGAATTTGAGTTTTAGTTCCATCTAATAAATCTACAAACAACTTCGTTTTAGTTGCAATAGCACTCATACGCTGCATAGCGTTCAATACCAATCGCTCAGCCATTAAAATACTTTGTGACTTCCCTTGTACATAAAACACTATATCTCCATAATCTACAGCACTACCATCCTCTATTAAGGTTTCCACCTGTAAATCAGCATCTACATACTTAAATACTTCTTTTGCAAATTCAACTCCTGCAATAACACCATTATCCTTTACTAATAGTTTTGCTTTACCAATTGCAGTGTCAGGAATACAAGATAATGAAGTATGATCACCATCACCAACATCTTCACGTATGGCATTGGCAATAATTAATTCTATTTCTTTTTTAAACTGTGCTTCTGAAATCATTTATATTGGTTTTATTCACTAACAAAAATAGAAAAAAGGTTTATTTTTGACCCTATAATTTACTAATATCATCAATGCAAATTAAACTTATAGCCATAGGAAAAACTGACGACAAGCAATTACTACAGCTTATTGAACAGTATCAAAAAAGATTGAAACATTATATTAGGTTTGATCTCGATATTATTCCTGATATTAAAAATGTTAAGAATCTGTCTGAAAAACAGCAAAAAGAAAAAGAAGGTGAGTTAATTTTAAAAAAAATATCTTCTACTGACGTCATGGTGTTATTAGACGAAAACGGAAAACAATTTTCTTCTGTAGAATATGCTAATTATTTACAGAAGAAAATGAATTCCGGAATTAAACAATTGGTATTTATTATTGGTGGTCCTTATGGATTTTCTGATAATGTATACCAAAAATCACAAGGGAAAATATCCCTATCCAAAATGACTTTTTCACATCAAATGATTCGCCTATTTATAGTAGAACAAATCTACAGAGGGTTTACAATTTTAAAAAACGAACCATACCACCACCAATAAAGTTAATGCGATTTCATGACTTCTTTACGTTTTTTTAATTGCGTTTCTAAGTCCCTAAGTGTTTCTTTTACAGAAAGCTCATAATTTCTCTCATCAGATTCAGCATATACTCTAGGTCCTGGCAAACTTAATTCTATTTTACAAACCTTCCCTTCTCCTTTTGGGTCATTACGTTTTTCAATACTAACATTAGCATTTATAACCCAATCATATTTATTTCCCAACCTACTTAGTTTACCTGTAATATATTCTGTCATAGCCTCACTTGTTGGCATATCTAAAAATTGAATATTTATTGTCATAGTAATCGATTTAAATTTGTTTTATAAAGTTAATACTCTTTTACTTAGTTGTGGATGATATTTATCATTTAGTTTTATAATTTTCATTTTAACTGATATATACTATTTTTGACATTAAATAATAAACTTTATGGAACTCGTATTCGCAACCAATAACATTAACAAGCTTCAAGAAGTTCAGGAAATGCTTGACACTATAAAACTGATCACTTTAAAAGATATCAATTGTACTGAAGACATCCCTGAATCCTCTCCTACCATTACAGGTAATGCAATACAAAAAGTAAACTACCTTACTCAATATTATAGTGCAGATGGTTTTGCAGATGATACTGGTTTAGAAGTTGAAGTACTAAATGGAGAACCCGGTGTATATTCAGCTCGATATGCCGGTGAAGAAAAGTCTGCTGAAGCAAATATGAACTTAGTTTTAGAAAAACTAGAAGGTAAAACTAACAAAAATGCGCGTTTTGTTACTGTTATTGCTTTAAATATTAATAGAGAACAATATTTGTTTGAAGGAATTTGTAATGGTAAAATAATTTCTGATAAACGCGGAGAAAAAGGCTTTGGTTACGACCCTATCTTTGTTCCTGACGGATTTGACATAACTTTTGCTGAAATGAATATGGAAGAAAAAGCAAGCGTGAGTCATCGTGGAAAAGCGGTGAGAAAGCTTATTGAATTCTTAAACAATTTATAATAACAGCATACAAAATTGAACTTGTCGGAATTCACATTTCAACAAGTTCAATATAACACTCTAATTAATCTTGATCAGTTAATTCAAAAACACTTTCTACTGCAACCTCAAAAAACCGAGCTATCTTTAATGCTAATACTGTAGATGGTACATACTTATTCTTCTCAATAGCACTAATTGTTTGCCTACTTACTCCAATTATCTCTGCCAACTGTGCTTGAGTAATATCTTTTATAGCACGTTGTACTTTTATAGTGTTTTTCATAATTATAAACGATTAGCTTTGTGTAATTGAACATGAAAACGAATTATAAAAAACAATAGCACCGTAAACATATTTAATACCATAACATCAAAAAAAGGCATATCAAACACAAACAACACAGCTAAAAACAAGATTCCATAATTTACATACACAGACCACACTAAAGAACTTAAACGCATTTGCAATATAAATTCATCCTCAATTTTTGTTTTACAAAACCCAACAAGAACCCCTCCTAAAATAATTAGCACAGCTACAAGTTCATCTAAAAAGCCATTTTCAGCAACTTTAAAAAAATGTTTATTAGATGTCAAAAAGTTCTCTGTTACAATTCCTAAAAAAGGAATTCTTCCAAAATAATCCGAATCTATTCCAAAGAAACGCATTGCAATCCCCAAAATGATTCCTAAAACTAACAAAAACCACCCCGTTTTCTTAAATCGGTGTGGTAATAAATATGATTTTTCCATAATTAATGTATTATATTTTTTACCAAATGTAAAACAAACATTACATTAAGACAAGTATTTGAGTCTTTTTAACACATAAAAACATATTTACTAGCCTCTTAACAATAAAAGCGTATATTTGCAGCGAATTTAAAAAATACCACCAGAGTGGTGGTTGGTGTTACCAAGGAGCTTTATTTTACACGAATGGGTTGCTCTAAGTAACATAATTGCGAACAGTAAAATAAAAGTAAATGGCAACATTTGAAGAATTAGGCCTAGGCGAATACAGCTTAAAGGCAATTAAAGACATGGGTTTTGAAACTCCGTCTGAAGTACAAGAAAAAGCAATCCCTTTATTATTAGAAAACGATACTGATATCGTTGCACTTGCTCAAACAGGAACAGGTAAAACAGCAGCATTCGGTTTTCCTTTAGTTGAAAAAGTAGATGCAACAAGCAGAACTACTCAAGGATTAATCTTATCTCCAACTCGTGAACTGTGTTTACAAATTACAAACGAGTTAAAAAACTACTCTAAACACGTTAAAGGTTTAAATGTAGTAGCCGTATATGGTGGTGCAAGCATACAAGACCAATCAAGAGAAATAAAAAGAGGAGCTCAAATTATTGTAGCTACACCTGGAAGAATGGGTGATATGATTCGTCGTGGAATGGTAGATATCAGAAAAATTGATATTTGCGTTTTAGATGAAGCTGATGAAATGTTAAACATGGGATTCTATGAAGACATTACTGAAATATTATCTGACACTCCAGATGAAAAGAATACATGGTTATTCTCTGCAACTATGCCTCGTGAGGTATCTACTATTGCAAAGAAATTTATGTATGACCCAATGGAAATTACTGTTGGAACAAAAAATGCTGGTAACAAAAATGTATCTCATGAATACTACCAAGTATCAGGAAGAGATCGTTATTCAGCTTTAAAAAGATTAGCAGATGCTAACCCAGGAATATTCTCAGTAATATTCTGTAGAACAAAAAGAGACACCCAAGCTGTCGCTGAAAAGTTAATTGAAGACGGCTATAGTGCTGGCGCAATTCATGGTGACTTAAGCCAGAACCAACGTGATATGGTTATGAAATCATTCCGTAACAAGCAAATTCAAATGCTAGTTGCAACTGATGTTGCTGCCCGTGGTATTGATGTAAATGACATTACTCACGTAGTAAACTACCAATTACCTGATGAAATTGAAACCTATACTCACCGTAGTGGTAGAACAGGTAGAGCAGGTAAAACTGGTATCTCAATAGTTATTGTTACTAAAAGTGAAATGCGTAAAATCAAATCTTTAGAACGTATTTTAAAGACTGATTTTATCAAGAAAGATATTCCTACTGGAAAAGAAATCTGTGAAGTACAATTATTCCATTTAGTGAATAACGTAAAGAACACTGAGATTAATGAAGATATTGAAGTATACTTACCTCAATTGAATGAATCTTTAGAAGAGTTATCTAAAGAAGAATTGATCAAAAAATTCTTCTCTGTAGAATTTACTCGTTTCTCTAACTACTATAAAAAATCTAGAGATATTAAATCATCTAACGATGAGCGTTCTTCAAGAGAAACTGCTCCTGATGGTTCAACTCGTTACTTCATCAATGTTGGTGAAAAAGACGGATATGACTGGATGCGTTTAAAGGATTTCTTAAAAGACACTCTAGAGCTTGGACGTGATGATGTATTCAAAGTAGACTGTAAAGAGAGTTTCTCTTTCTTCAATACTGACGAAGCACATAAAGAAAAAATCATGGAATTCTTCAAAGACTATAAAGTTGATGGACGCTTTGTGAATGTAGAAATCTCTAACAACACAGGAGGTGGTGGAGGAAGAGGTCGTGGAGGTCGCGGAAGAGGACGCGGAAGAAGTGATGGCGACTCTGGAGGATTCAGAGGTCGAAGCGGCGGTGGAGACAGAAGAAGAAGCAGTGGCGGTCGTAGAGATGGTGATAGCGGTGGATTCAGAGAAAGAAGAGAATCTTCAGGTGGAGACAGAAGAAGAAGCGGTCGTAGAGACGGTGATAGTGGAGGGTTCAGAGAAAGAAGCGAACGTAGTTCTAGCGACAGAGGCGAAAGATCTGAACGCAGTTCAAGAGACGACAGACCAAGAGCTTCTTTTCAAGGGAGACGCTCAAGAAGAGACTAAATAACATCTTGTTAATATTTAACTAAAAAAAGTGCCTAGGCACTTTTTTTAGTTTAAATTAGTCCCATAATAAAACACTAAAGCTTGAAAAACTTACTATTTACACTAATTTCATTCGTTTTTTACACACTATCATTTGCACAGAATGTACAATCAATTTCAGGAAGGGTAGTGAATACATCAGGTATCGGGCTTGAAAATGTACATGTAATAAATTTGAATATTGTTACTGGAGGTATTACCAATAAAAAAGGTGACTTCAACATAAAAGCGGCTGTAAACGACACACTACACTTATCATTTTTAGGCTACAAATCAATAAAAGTAAAAGTTACTAATGACTGGATTAAATTCGGGAATTCTAATATTGAATTAACCGAAAGCGCATATGCTTTAGAAGAAATTTTAATCAAGCCACATACTTTAACTGGTTATTTGGATATTGACACTAAATATATCCCAATTAACAACTCACAACAATACAGTATTTCTGGTTTACAAAAAGGCTATGAAGCTGGTAAAAAAGGACCAGGAACAATAAGCAAAGTACTAGGAGCTATATTTAATCCAGCTGATTTACTCTACAATACATTTAGTAAGAAAAGTAAACAAATGCGAAAATTGCGCCAAATGAAAAAGGATGACGAAATACGCAAACTCTTATCTCAAAAATTTGACAGAGAACTATTAACTTCTTTCTTGCAAATTGACAAGTCTGAATTAGAAGATGTATTGAGTCATTGTAGTTATTCTAAAAACTTTATTCAAACAGCAAACGACCTTCAAATACTTGATGCTATTAGCGGATGCTTTGAAGAGTATAAGGTTTTGAAAAGGAAATAAATACTTGGTTTTTTTTATTCAGAATACATCACTAACTTCAATATTTCTGTTATAGAAAACAGTTTTTACTACAATGAAAAAAAAAATTGACCAAATAGTTGAGTCGAGAGAAACAAAAGCAGGTTTGTATTTCGATTATGTAATTCAAGTTCTCATCTTACTATCTGTACTTGCTTTCACTATTGAAACTATTCCTACTCTAGAACAAAGCACCATTGATTTACTAAATATTTTTGAATATATATGTATCATCATATTTAGCATAGAATATCTTATTAGACTATATATCGCTAAGAAAAAACTAAAATTTATATTTAGCTTTTATGGCATAATCGATTTACTTGCCATCCTTCCATTTTACCTATCTTTTGGGATCGACCTAAGATCAGCTAGAATGTTAAGATTCCTACGTCTATTTAGACTTATTAAATTAGTACGATACAATAGAGCTATAAAAAGATTCTCTGTAGCATTTAAAATGATTAAAGAAGAATTAATTATGTTCAGTATGGTTTCATTCATTCTAATTTACCTCTCAGCAGTTGGAATATATTATTTTGAAAACTCCATTCAACCAGAAGTCTTTTCCTCTATATTTTCTAGTTTATGGTGGTCTGTCGTAACATTAACAACTGTAGGTTATGGTGATGTTGTACCTATTACTATTGGAGGGAAAGTATTCACTTTCTTTGTATTAATGATTGGACTTGGAATAATAGCAATCCCATCAGGTATGATTTCATCTGCTTTAACAGAAGCCAGAAGTTTAGAACGAAAAGATTAAAAAAAAATCAAACTCATTACAAAATGCCTACCATAACACATCCAATTATCATCAAAAACCTCCCTTCTCCAAAAGGTCATTTAATTTTAGGACATTTACCACAGTTTAATGTTACTAACAAACACCAAGTATTAGAACGCTGGGTAGACGAATGCGGTGATTTGTTTAAAATCAATTTTATAGGTAAAGAGTTTGTGGTTTCTGCGAATCCAAAATTAAATACTGATATTTTAAAATTAAGACCTGAAAAATTCAGGAGGTTTTCAAAAATCAATGAAATCCTCACAGAAATGGGAATAGTTGGTGTATTCAATGCTGAAAATGAAACCTGGAAACGACATCGAAAACCTACTTCTGAAGCATTAAACTTAAAAAAAGTAAAAGGTTACTTCCCTACCATTAGTAAAACCACACAACAGCTATTGAATAAATGGAAAACCTATGCAGAAAAAGGAACCGAAGTAGATGTTCAAAAAGAATTAGTACGCTATACTATAGATATCACTACCGCTATAGCTTTTGGATATAAATTAGACACTTTAAATCATCAAGAAGATGTTTTTCAAAAGCATTTAGAACTTATTTTCCCAATGGTTAACAACCGCATTACTGCACCAATAGCTTTATGGCGAATCTATAAACAGAAAAAAGATAAAGCTTTGAACAACTCACTTGAAGCAATTGAAAAAATAATTCATCAATTTATTAAAGAAGCCAAGGAACGATTAACCGCTGATTCAAAACTAAAAGAGAACCCATCTAACTTCCTTGAAGCACTACTAGTGGAGCAAGAAAATGAAAATATGTTTTCTGACGATGAAATTTACGGAAATGTATTCAGTATTCTCTTAGCTGGAGAAGACACTACTTCCAACTCAATTTCTTGGGCATTATTTTATTTAGCACAACATCCAGAGATAGTTTCAAAAGTTCGACAAGAAGCGAAAGAAGTATATCATAACTCACAAGTCCCTGAAACTACTCAACTACTAAATAAATTGAAATACGCAAATGCAGTTGCTCAAGAAGCTATCAGACTAAAACCTGTAACTCCAAACTTGTATATGCAAGCTAACGAGGACATCACACTTCACAACCTATACATCCCAAAAGACACATCAATAATGCTTCAGAATAAAGTAGCTCAAACCTCTGAACAATATTTTTCAAATCCAAACGAATTTATTCCTGAAAGATGGTTAAAAAGCGGTTGTCCGATGCAACAAAACCACACTCCAGATATGATAAAAGCTTTTGGTGGTGGTGCACGTTTTTGCCCAGGTATGAATTTAGCAATGTATGAAATGACAATTGCAATATCAACAATATGTAATCAATTTGATTTTAGCCTAGCAGTAGAACTAGAAACAGTAAAAGAGCAATTTGCATTTACTATGTTCCCAGAAAATTTAATTATAAATCTAGAAAAATCGAGAACATAACCCCATAACTACTTTGGATCTACACCATAGTAACGCTCCAATATTTTATCGATGCTTTTTATAGATTTCTGCATCCAAATTAATCGTTGAAACTCTTTTTCTTCTTCAGTTAATTGCCAATCAATAGTAGAGTTTCTTAATTTTGAAGTAACCGACTGTAATATAATTGCTGCAGACACAGAAATATTCAAGCTCTCCGTAAAACCAACCATAGGTATTTTTATAAAACCATCCGCTTGCTGCATTACACTTTCACTCACTCCATCTCGTTCTGAACCAAAAAACAGTGCGCTTTTTTTAGTAACATCAAAGTCTTCAACCAAACAAGAATCGTTATGAGGGGTCGTCGCAATAATTTGATACCCTTTTTCCTTTAATGCTCCAATACAAGTTTCTGTATTAGAATGGTATTGCAAGTCAACCCACTTCTGAGCTCCCATGGCAATCTCTTTATCCAATACATTTTTATACTGCACTTCAATTGCATGTGCCTGTTGAATTCCAAACACATCACAACTTCTTATTACCGCACTTGTATTGTGCATTTGGTACACATCCTCCAATACTACCGTAAAGTGCTTGGTACGATTATTGAGAATATCTTTAAACTTTTGACGACGTACTGGCGTTACAAACTCTTCTAAATAAGAAAACAGTGCTTTATCAACCATAAAATAAGTATATTTAACGGCACAATGTAATCAAAAATGAATTGTTTAGACTAAAATAACGATTTGAATAATTGATAATTTATTGTCAATATTTACCCCCCCCTAAACAACACTAAACCAAGAATATGAAACAACAACTTTTTATCTACTTCTTTATTCTTGGATCTATCATTTGCCTAGGACAAAACACCTATTCTAAAATTGAAAATACCCAAGAGAATGATTTACAAGTAAAGCATCTAGGTACTCAACTATCTACCAGCTATAGTAACGGAAATCAGGAAGTGTTTTTAAAGAGCATATCACCTAATAGATTTTTCTCAAAGGTTATTTTACAAGACTTAGAAAATAAAAAACTCACTAAATTTAACAAGAAATTTAAAACATTATACAATTCCAAAATTACGTCTTTTCCTTTAGAAATGATCAACTCATTAAAAGAAGGTGATTTTTACAATTTTGTAAGTTATCATTTTGACCCTCTTGATAAAACGTACCATATGATTTTCAGATATTACTCAGAAAAATACGGGCTAGATTATCATGACTACCGCGTTCTTAGTAATGGCAAAGAGTTAACAATTGACGATGTTTTTGTGTATTCTTCCAGTCAAAAACTATCAGAAACTTTAAAGCTATTTTATTTAAGTGAAGTTCCTAAAAACTACATTTCATCCATTACAAACAAAGACGAGTTCAAGTACATTTTAATGCTAAAGAATTTTGTTGACGCAAAAAACAACAACGATCTTCAAAAAGCATACAAACACATATCAATCCTTAATAAAGCATTACATAATAAAGACCGCTTTACAGCAATGTTGAAACTAGAATTATCAAGAAGCATTAGCGACGAAGCTTATTTTGAATCAATGGAGGATGTTTTAGCTAGTTTTACAATTGACCCTAGCACAAACCTTTCAGCAATTAGATACCATTACCTAAATAAAGATTACGAGGCTGTTTTTAAAAGCATTAATAGCATACAAAACCATACAAATGATACTTTTTTAGATTTTGAAAAAGGGAATTTATCATTTGCAGCTAAAAATTATGAAAGTGCCGCAGTATTCTACAAAAACATGATTGAAAATTACCCTAGTTTTCACTTACCTAAATTCAGTTTATTAGTTATTTATGAGCAAGAGCAAGCGTTTAAAAAAGCTGTTCATCTTTTAGATATTATATTAAACACATCTACTTATAAAAAAAACACCATCATCATAAAAGTTAAAAAACAATTGCCACATTTAAAAGCTAGTAATGAATTTAAAAATTGGTGCAAAAAATAGAACAATGAAATATACTCCTGTTGAAGACACACAAATAACCATTTCTGAATTGATGCTTCCCTCCCATTCAAATTTTAGCGGAAAAATTCACGGCGGCTATATCCTTTCTTTACTGGATCAAATTGCATTTGCCTGTGCCTCAAAGTTCTCAGGGGTATACTGCGTTACCGCTTCAGTAGATACTGTTGACTTCTTAAACCCTATTGAGGTTGGCGAGCTAGTTACCATGAAAGCTTCTGTTAACTATGTTGGAAAAACTTCTATGGTTATTGGCATTAGAGTTGAAGCTGAAAATATTCGAACAGGTGTTAGCAAGCACTGCAACTCTTCCTACTTTACAATGGTTGCAAAAGACGAAAACAACAATAGCGTAAAAGTTCCCGGATTATTACTATATAATACAATTGAGATACAACGATTTTTAAAAGCGATTAAAAGGCTTGAAATGAAAAAGAACCGTCAAAATGAATTTGACAGAGAAGATTTTATTCCACAAAACTATTTAAAAGAATTAGAAAATTATAATGTAAAATTTGAATTGAAGTAAACCTAAATCCTTATAAAAAGAATTAAATTCGAATAAAAAATAACCATAATTTAAATAAAACAAAAAAATGAGCACTATTAGACTAGGTGATGAAGCACCAAACTTTACAGCACAATCAACAGAAGGTAACATTAATTTCCATAACTGGCTAGGTGATAGTTGGGGGATATTATTTTCTCACCCAGCTGACTACACACCAGTGTGTACTACCGAACTAGGAACCGTCGCTAAATACAAAGCTGAGTTTGACAAAAGAAATGTTAAAGTAGTAGCTTTAAGTGTTGACGGAGTTCAATCACATCATGACTGGATAAAAGATATAAATGAAACACAAGATACAACAGTCAACTTTCCAATTATTGCAGATGAAGACAGAAAGGTAGCTACACTTTACGACATGATACACCCAAATTCTGACAATAAACTTACTGTTAGATCTGTATTCGTCATTGATGCTAATAAAAAAGTAAAACTAACAATTACTTACCCTGCTTCTACTGGTAGAAATTTTGATGAATTATTAAGAGTGATCGATTCATTACAATTAACTACATATCATAAAGTTGCAACTCCTGCAAATTGGAACAACGGAGATGACTGTGTAATTGTTCCTGCAGTTACAAATGAAGAAATTTCAAGTTTATTCCCTAAAGGTCATACAGAAGTTAAACCTTACTTAAGGCTGACTCCTCAACCAAACTTGAATTAACATTAAAAAAACATAGAATACTAAAAGCCTCTTGAGTAAATTACTCAAGAGGCTTTTAGTATTCTTTTAAGTAAGTTACAGTTAAAAAAAACAATTGCTAATTTACATTTCAATAACATCTTTTTACAATTCGTTAAGAACGTGACAAGTACTTACCATGTATCTTTGATATAAATACTTATATCATGAAAAAGAGCATTTTATTTATTTGCATCACATTAATCACTCTAAGTCTAACAACTTATGGATTTATAAACCAGAATCTTTCAAAAACTAATCAATTAGTGACAACCGCTAATGAAAATATTACTACCAAAGCTCTAGTTCCTGAAAAAGTTAAAAATAGAATTTTCACTGATTTTATTTACGATGTAGGACCGAGGTTTGGAGCTATCAAAAAAAGAGAAGTAGACAAAGCAACATCAATAACTACATTTTTTGACAAAAAACAACTTCAATCTATAACCTCTCTAAAGTCTGTAAGTATTATTCTTATTAAAAATGACAAAAGAATTGACACAAAAACAATAGGATACAGTGAAAAACTAACGATAGCTCAATTAAAACTCTTACAGTCATTTGACTATTCAACTAATTTCCTAATAAGAGCAGAATACCAGCAAAGAAATAAAGAAACTGGTAATCTGGAAAATAGCTATTCCACTCCCCACCTAACGATAGTACCTGAAAAAGAAGCCAACTATACAAAAGGAATAGATGCTCTGAAGAAATTCCTAAAAGAAAAAAGTGAAATAGCAAGGATAGATGTAGACGCTGAAAAACTGAGACCTGCAAAAATATACTTTACAGTTACCAAAAAAGGAACCATTGAAAATGTAAAACTAGACAGACCTTCTGGCTATCCTTTGGTAGATGAGAAAATGATAGAACTCATAAACAACATGCCTGAAAAATGGAATCCTGCGGAAAATTACAAAGGAGAAAAAGTAGATCAGGAATTAGTTGTTTCTTTTGGGCTAATGGGATGTTAAATTAAATATTATTAATAAATATAAATCATGAAAAATAAAATGTTTAAAATACTAGTCGTATTATGTCTAACCTCATTTACATTCTGTTCACAAAACAAGAATATCCTAAAGAATAATGATGTAGAAATATCTAATCAAAAGAATGAAAAAACAAAGAGTGAACCACACAGATATGGTGGCTGGTATTGTCCTGATAATTTAAATGGTTTTCCTGCCATAGATATTAACAATTGGAAAAGTGTCCCTGTTGTAAACGGAAGATTAGCTACAAAAGAAGAAACACGAAATGGCTCATCATTAATTTTTATAGATAAATCAAAATACCCTAATGCAAAGGTATTAGATATTGAAATGCCCAAATTAGCTAGTTTTTATAATGCATCGTCAAAAAGAGACGACCTTATAATTGTCATACAAGCTATCAATGTAGATAATGACTCAATCGTAGGCTTTAGATTTTTAAATGGAGGTAATGGTAGCGCTAGACTAAAAGAGGTTAAGTTTCTTTCTGATAATGAAATTAAAATGATTCCTGATTCACGATTTATTTCACTTACTATAAACATAAAGGCTACTCAAGGTGAGGTGTGGGAAATACTCACAAAACCTGAAAACGTAAAAACTCTTCAGCCAATTTTTGATGAACGTAATATTCTAAAATCCGACTGGAGGAAAATGTCAAATGTTAACTATCATTATCAAACTAACGGAATGTTAACATCATCATACGCCAATAAATTATTTGGTAATTTTTATATTCAAAATGACTATGAACACTTACAGTATAATGAAAAATTCCTTCTTTTAGAAAATGAACAAACAAAAACTACAGAATTAAAAATTGTTTGTGGACCATATGGAGATGATTTTGAAACTCAAAAAAACATCTTAAATAACTGGGCTGAAAAAGTAAAAGAGTTAAGCGAAAAAGAATAGTTATCACTCTAAAACACATATTACAACAAAAAAGCCTCTTAAGAAATATACTTAAGAAGCTTTTTTGTTGTAATATTCAATTTTTACTTCGTCAAATACATTTTACGTCTTGAGTATAAGTCATAAAATTGATCGTCTTTTAAATCATCTATAAACAAGATACTTTCCCCAGTACTTTTCATTTCTGGCCCTAACTGCTTGTTTACATTCGGAAACTTATTGAAAGAGAATACTGGCTGTTTAATTGCATATCCTTTTAATTGCGGGTTAAAGGTAAAGTCTGTCACTTTAGCCCCTAACATTACCTTAGTTGCATAATTCACATAAGGTTGCCCGTATGCTTTTGCGATAAAAGGAACTGTTCTTGACGCTCTTGGGTTTGCTTCAATGATATATACTTTATCATCCTTTACTGCAAACTGAATATTTATTAACCCTTTAGTCTCTAAAGCTAACGCTATAGACTTGGTATGATCTTTAATTTGTTGCATTACAAACTCTCCTAAATTAAACGGAGGTAACGTTGCATTAGAATCCCCAGAATGAACTCCACAAGGTTCAATATGTTCCATTATCCCGATAATTTGCACAGTTTCACCATCGCAAATTGCATCTGCTTCTGCTTCTATCGCACCATCTAAATAATGATCTAACAACAATTTATTCCCAGGAATAGTACGTAACAAGTCAAACACATGCTCTTCTAATTCCTGCTTATTAATAACAATTTTCATTCCCTGACCTCCTAATACATATGATGGACGTACTAATATAGGGAAGTCTAATTCGTCAGCTATCACTAAAGCCTCAGCTACAGTTTCTGCCACACCAAACTCAGGGTAAGGAATGTTATTATCTTTTAATATTTTCGAGAAATGCCCTCTATCCTCTGCTAAATCTAACGCTTTATAAGAAGTTCCGATGATTTTAATACCGTAACGCTCTAACTTTTCAGCTAATTTCAAGGCAGTTTGCCCACCTAACTGGACAATAACTCCTTCTGGATTTTCATGACGAATAATATCATAAATATGTTCCCAGAAAACAGGTTCGAAGTACAATTTATCTGCTGTATCAAAATCAGTAGAAACTGTTTCAGGGTTACAGTTAATCATAATAGTTTCATACCCTTCTTCAGCCGCAGCTAAAACTCCGTGTACACAACAGTAATCAAACTCAATTCCTTGCCCAATTCTATTTGGCCCAGAACCTAAAACAATTATTTTCTTTTTATCAGAACGCTCACTTTCATTATGCACATAACGATTTCCATCTGCTGATTCTACTTCATTTTCAAAAGTAGAATAGTAATATGGTGTTTTAGCAGTAAACTCTGCTGCACACGTATCAACTAATTTAAAAACACGATTAATGTTAAACTCGTCACGTTTTTTAGATACTTGGCTTTCTAAACACTTAAGCATATGAGCTATTTGTCTATCACCATATCCTTTTTGCTTCGCTTCTAACAATAAATCTCTACCAATAGTTTCTATTGTGAATGTAGAAATTTCTTGTTGTAGGTGAAACAATTCTTCGTATTGACGTAAGAACCACATGTCAATCTTAGTGATTTCATGTATTCTACTTAATGGAATTCCTGTTGCAATAGCATCATAAATTACAAATACTCTATCCCAACTTGCGTGTTCTAATTTACTCAATATGGTATTGTAATCAGTCTCCCCTTTACCATCAGCACCTAAACCATTACGCTTAATTTCTAATGACTGTGTTGCTTTATGCAACGCTTCTTGAAATGAACGACCAATTCCCATTACCTCACCTACAGATTTCATCTGTAAACCCAAAGTCCTATCAGAACCTTCAAACTTATCAAAGTTCCAACGTGGTATTTTTACAATCACATAATCTAATGTAGGCTCAAATAAAGCTGATGTAGATTTTGTAATTTGATTATCTAATTCATCTAAATGATACCCCATTGCCAATTTAGCAGCGATCTTTGCTATTGGATACCCAGTTGCTTTAGATGCTAATGCTGATGAACGAGATACACGTGGATTAATTTCAATTGCTATAATATCTTCTTTTTCATCTGGAGAAACTGCAAACTGAACATTACATCCACCTGCAAAATCACCAATACTACGCATCATGTGGATTGCCATATTACGCATTTTCTGGTAGGTTGTATCAGAAAGTGTCATTGCCGGAGCAACAGTAATTGAATCTCCAGTATGGATTCCCATAGGGTCCATATTTTCGATAGAACAAATAATCACAACATTATCATTTGCATCACGAAGCAATTCCAATTCATACTCTTTCCAACCTAACAAAGCTTTATCAATCATAACCTCATGAATTGGAGACACCTCTAATCCATTAGTTAATAATTTATCAAAATCTTCTTCATTATGAACAATAGCAGCTCCTGCTCCACCTAAAGTAAAAGAAGCTCTAATACATAAAGGGAAACCAAATTCTTGAGCAATTTCTTTTCCTTTTAAAAATGAAGTAGCAGTTGCCTGAGGCGCCATTGGAACTCCAATTTTCGTCATTAAATTTTTAAACTGCTCTCTATCTTCAGTGATATTAATTGCATCAATATCAACACCTATAATTTCTACACCAAAATCTTCCCAAATTCCTTTTTCATCAGCCTCAATACATAAATTTAATGCAGTTTGTCCACCCATAGTAGGTAAAACAGCATCAATTTGCGGGTGATCTTTAAGAATTTGAATAATCGACTTGGTATTTAAAGGTTTTAAATACACATGATCCGCCATAGACGGATCAGTCATTATTGTTGCTGGATTAGAATTGATAAGAATAGTTTCAATTCCGTCCTCACGTAGTGAACGTAACGCTTGAGTTCCTGAATAATCAAACTCACAAGCCTGACCAATAACTATTGGTCCTGAACCTATTAATAAAATCGATTTTAAATCTTCTCTTTTCGGCATGTTGTGTAATTTAGTTGTTGTGCAAAAAT
>Ga0209395_1002732_pt1 | contig 22645 bp, 16 predicted proteins | sample GOMGulsemesocosm_3_FD_184635 | JGI IMG/M metagenome (GOLD analysis project Ga0209395, IMG submission 184635) | Methane-oxidizing microbial communities from mesocosms in the Gulf of Mexico - GOM9D Gulf of Mexico (SPAdes) (version 2) | ecosystem: Environmental > Aquatic > Marine > Cold seeps... | reverse complement strand
AGCTTTGCTTATATCATCATTGGTGATCAACTCAATAGCGCGTAGTAATGTCATATGGTTATTTTCTATCATTAAATTAGCTTCACTAATTTTATTTGCTAAATGAAGTATGCTGGCTAAATCGCTGGTTTCATTTGTTAATTGCAGCTCTAAAGATTCTATCACCTCCTTGGGTAACTGCCATAATATTGCTGTTTGAATTGAAAGCGCTAAAGAGCATTGCGATAGCGCTTGTTTAAAGCTATTACTGCCTATATTGGGCGCCTCTTTTTCTTTAGCAAGGTGTTGGCTGATACATTGAAAAGCAACAACTTTACCTAAGTCATGAACTAAACCCATAAGATAACAGTGAAATTGGCTTACCTCTTTTTGGTCTTTACTTAATGTTTGACATAAAACTGCGGTTTCTAATGAATGTTGCCAAATGACTGAACCAAATAACTTAAAGTGATATAAGTTTATATTAAATACCCCCTTTAATAGCACTGGCATCAGTATTGATATAATGCAATCTAATCCTAAAATAGAAATCGCTTTTAAAAGGTGAGTGATGGGCTGACTTGTATGTTTGTAATAAGCGCTATTAACTATAGAAAGTACTTTTGCGGCTAAAATAGGATCTTTATTTAGAATTGACTCTATCTTTATGAAGTCTGTTTCTTTATTTTCTAATTCAATTAATAGCTGTGCGGCAATTTGAGGTAAAGATGTAATATATTGGCTTATTTTCTCTCTTTCTTTTAGTAGGTTATTTAATTGATTTATAATGTTAGATTCTAAAATGCTCATATCTTCATTTTGTTCAGGCATATTTTCAAACATGATGTCGAAAATAATGGTATCAGGCATATTTATTATTTTATTTCTCACTAAATTACCTTAATTCAAGCTGATAGTACTTTTAATAAAGTATAGAAGTGTTTAAAGACTTAAGCGCAATAAAATTTAATTTCAGTCTCATTATGAGTACCTGATTTTTAATTTAAGATTATTACTTTTGATTCAGTTAGATACTTGATACCTTTAATTATCAAATTAACAGTTAAAAAATATAAAATGATTAAACTCATCTGGGTATATGACTCGCCTTTTTCTAGAAGCCTTAAATGGTTATTAAATGCATATAATTTTGAACACGAGGATTATATTTTAACATGGGAGCAAATGTCATCAGACGCTTTATTAGCATTGAACCCTAAAAAACAGGTGCCTACTTTGTATAGCAGGGGGACAGTGAAAACTGATTCATTATTAATCGCTTTAGAATACTTGCCAGAATCATGGCATTTATCCCTTGATGCTAAATTATTTCGCTTGGCTGATTCAGACGTTGAAGCAACAATTATATTTTTATTTCGGGCAAATTTATTAGAAGAAAAATTTGGTCAATCAGAACAAAGCCTGTTTATGCGAGATGCAGGAGTTAATACTTACAAAGCAAGCGTAGATCATCTTTTAGATCATTTAATAAAACCTGATGATGTTTTAGAGTGTAATTTTGGCGCTGTTTTATTAATGTCGACTTTGTTTGCAGCTATTTCTTTAGCTAAATCTGAGTTAGTTGATTACCGAAAAAGTGAGTTGTCAGTTTATTTCAGTATAATAGAATCAGATAAAACCTATAAAAAAATAATAGAGCAATATCAAGGAGAAACTTCAAATGAACTGCCTTTTGAATATAGACAAATCAATATAAATAATAAAAACTCATAAAATTGATGTTACTTTTGATTATGATATAAAAAACTACAATGATATTGAGGGACTATACTTTTGTACTGTGCAATTTAATTTAACCAATCACAATACAATGACTGCTTTTAAAAATGGCAAACAACCATGCCTTTTAAATCAAGCTTCTGGTGAAGTTTCTATTAAATGGCCTAGTCCCTTAGAACACAGCTTAAATGCGTCAAAAGAACAACTAACGATACTTAAATACCCTATTGAATTTTTTGTTGGAATACATCAAAAAACAGCTAAAAGAACAAGCGAAATAATAGGTGAAAGTAAAGTAAATGTCAGTGCGATATAGATATTAATTTTTGATATATCCAACAGCTTAATTGACCTAGAGTAAAGGGGGTTTACAGTCTCCTTAATAGCTTCATATTTTGAATTATATATCAATAAGATCTACCTTCTGCTGAGTATTAAGTCCTTTTTCACCAAAAAGTAAGTCAGTTATAAACTCACCCCATAAATCTATATTGGCTTTTGTTGTTTTTTGCTCTCTTAAATTCTTTTTTTGCTCTAGGCATTGAGCAAATGCTATTTCAGCATCAACTTTATGGAGTTTAATGTTTTTATCATAAGCAATCACTCTACATTCTTCTGTGTCATGAGATAATCCTCCTATGTGACTGCATGATGGCAGAAATAATAAAGTACAGATAACTAAAATTATATTTTTCAAAAAAAGCTCCAATGTCAGCTTGGAATAATGTTTCTGGTAAACTTTGATCATATCTAAAAGTTACCAGTATTCATGATACAAAGCAATTTAGGTACAACTTGAATGTATACTTAATCTTAATGTGACTTAACTCTATATAAATAGCTTGATTCACTCCTTAAACTAATAAATGACATAAAAATATAACGCTCTAGGTTTCAATTTTTACATATTCAGTTTCTGTTCAGTTAACTGAACTAAATTTAAGTTAACGCATTAAAACATGTTTACTATAGGATATTTCTAATGAAAGGTATTAACTCCCTACATAAAACTATGCTCTTAGCGGGTACGATTTTAATCATCGGTTGTGCAGATACAACACCTATCGTTGATACCAAAGGCATTGATATTGCCGTTTATGAAAAAGATTTATCTGAATGTCAAAACTATGCAAATCAAGTCAGTACAGGAGAATCAGCAGCGAAACATGGTGCGGTGGGCGCAGTTACGGGTGCTGTGCTAGGTGCTATTATTGGTAATAGCACAACGGCAGGACAAGGTGCAGGTGTTGGCGCGGTAACCGGCTCTGTTAAAGGTGGTCAAAGAGCTGAGCATAAAAAAGAGCATGTGATCAGAAACTGCTTGAGAGGCAGAGGTTATCGGGTTCTTGGATAATGTCAATAAAACTGAATTAATCTTTGGCTTTTTTTGTATGCAAAACAATATCCATTTCAACACCTTCAACGCGAGAATAAACAACATGTTTTGCATCTCTAGAGCTGGAAACGGTTAAAGGTACGTTTATATCATGCTCGTAAAAGCCTATTTGGCTGATCTCTTGATTTTGTTTGGTTTCAAATAGGTAAAGGTATAAAAATAATTTATGACCTTGCTGTAATACATAATAAATACCAATATCAGTGACTGCCGGTCGATATAAATGTATCGAAGAAGGCAAGGCATCTAATACAATAAAGTCATCAATATTGTTGGCTAAATAGCGATGTATTATTTTTCTATAGTGAGTAAATGATGGGTTGAGTGTTTTGATTTCATTCAAGCTCATTTCTTTTTGTGTATTACGTGCTACATCTTTATTTTGTAAATAACTACTGGCCAGTTGTAAATCGTAAGCCCATCTCTGCCAGTTTTGGCCTGAATTTTTTGCATTAAAAAATACTTTGCGGCCATCTTTAGACCATTGAACTTTTTCTAAATCTTTAAATCCAGAAATAATGGGCACTAATTTACGTGAAAAAGTATTGATCAAATAAATATTATGATCAGTATCTGCCACTAATAAGTTGTCTCCGCTTGGCGACCATAATAAATAACTGACTGTGATATTTTCTGGTAAGTTTGCCAGTACTGTCGCTGCTTTTTTTTGTTTGTGTTTTAACCAAATTTCAATATAACGAAAGCCATCGAGTCCTCGCCTTTGATAAGATACAAAAGCGGTTTGTAAACCATCATCGGATATTGCTGGTAGTACATCTAAGCGTGCCGAAGAAGACAGTTGTAATCGGTTATCGATAGTTTGTTTTTCAAAATCAGTTAAGGTTAAATCGTATAAATTAACACTTGCCATGCCTTCACTGTGAGCAACATCGCCTGTTATGGGATTTATGGCTAAGTCAGCTATAAATCCAGCGGGTTGATGTACTAATTGCATCTTTTCTGAATGACTAAAATGTCTTAAGGCTTCGTTGCCAATCCAAAATCCTGTTTGTGCTAAATCCCAATTCACGCCCCAAAATACTTGTTTTGATTCTAATAAAGTCTCATGGCTATGGGTTACTAAATCAACTTTACTGAGTTCAAAAATTTGATTTTTCTTTTGAACAATTAACATCTGTTGCTCGGCATTTATATCCATTTCAATCGGTTGATATTGGCTTATTAACTTACGACGCTTTTCTTGAGGGTAAGTTTTAAGATCTAATGTGATTTCAACTAATTTAGGCGCATCTTCATGCCATTCACTGGTATATAAAGTTGACTGTACAGGCCAATGTATTTTGCTTCGCCTAAAGCCTGGTTGGCAATCAGCCATATGAAAGTCAGGGCTTAAACGCCAAGTTTCAACTGGATTACTCACCGACATAATACGGATTGTACAGCTAATCGGATCGTGTCGATAATAAGCAAGCCATTTACCATCAGGCGACCAAACAGGTGCTTGTTCACTATAACCTGAGCTTTTAATTGCATGCAGCGCTTTACTTTGAGCATCAAATACCACTAAATCCATTTGACTACGGTTACTTGCTGTTTGACTAAAAGCTAAATATCGACCATTTGGAGAGTAACGTAAAAATACCTCAGCGCCAGGAACTGAGGTTAACCGACTTTGATATTCATAATTATTGTCAGGAGGTGTTGCTTTGGTTAATTGGTGCCAAGAAAAACTCATTGCTAAACCTATGCATAAACCGATAGCCATAAAAATGCCTAAAGTGGATTTACTTATAACAGGTGCATTGTTTGCTTGTTTTCTGGTGATGTTTGCTATTAGCTGATAACCAATTCTAGGCACCGTTTTTATAAATTTAGGTGTACCTTTGTCATCATGTAATGTTTTACGTAGTTGAGTGATGAGTTGGCTAACAGAGTTATCGCTTACAATGACATCAGGCCAAACCTCTTGCATGATTTTATCGCGAGAAATAGCCTGTCCATAATTGTCTAATAATAGTTTTAACAATGTAATTTGTTTTGCTTCTACGCCATACCAAACCTTGTCGATTCGCACTTTTAAAGCGGCAAAATCAACCTCAATGTCATTTAATGTGACTTGGTTAGATAAGTTAATAGTTACATCCAAAAGTATTTACATTCGTTATCGACTGGTTAATTAGTTAAACACAGAGTATTATGTTCAAGCGTATATTTTATGCTTGTTCCGTTTTCATATCAATGAATTCTAACATTAAAAACAAGCACTTATAATTAATAAAATTGATAATGTAAAAGCATGATCAAAATGATGATAATAGAGGTGATGTTATGGCAAAATTATTTAAGTGCTTATCTGTATTTACTTATTTGATTTCAATGCCTTTTTCATTTGAACTTGTTGCTAAAGAAAAAGACAATGCAGTAAAAATAAAAGAAACGGAAAATGCCTTAGAAACAATTCAAATCAGGGGTATTCATGACAGCGTTGTCAGGTCTTTGGGTGATAAGCGCGCATCAGCTTCTATTTCTGATGTGATCAGTGCTGAAGATATCGGCAAATTCCCCGATAAAAATGTAGCTGAGTCATTACAAAGAGTTACAGGTATTTCATTAACGCGGGTAATGGGTGAAGGTGAGCGAATTGGTGTACGAGGCACAACGCCTGGACAAAATAAAACATATTTAAATAATCAAAATATAGCCTCGGCAGATTGGTGGATTTCTTCACAGCCAAATCGCGGCTTTAATTTCACTATGCTACCGGCTGAGCTGGTATCTGCTTTAGAAGTCATTAAAACACCGCAAGCCGATCAAGATGAAGGTTCACTCGGTGGTTCTATTAATATTAAAACCCATCAGCCTTTAAGCACTGATGATGGCAAGTTTATTGCCACACTGCAATATCAATATAATGATTTGTCAGATAAATTTGATCCGCAGTTTTCTACTTTATATAACTGGCATAATGATGCCCATGATTTAGGTATTTTAGTTACTTTTACACATCAAGAGCGCAGTTTGCGTCGTGATGGACTTGAATCTTGGGGTTGGCATGATGAAAACTATTATATTAATGAGCAGGGAAACTTAACGCCTACAAACGATAAACAAGCAGACTTAACTAATATTTGGACAGCCAGTGGTGGCGGATCTGCTATTTTTCAACAACAACGTCAACGCACAAGTGCCACTATCAGTCTTGAATATCAACCATCCTTAGATTGGCACTTTAAACTTGATGCACTTTATTCTGTTTTAAATGCAGATAATACCAATCAAAACTTTTTATGGCAGCCAAATAATGTATTTGCACGAGGCGGATATGTAAGTAATTATGAAATCATTGACAATACTTTAGCTTCAGCTACTTACTCTAAAGTGCCTGCTGATCACGCAATACCTTTTAATACATCTATGGAAGCGATATGGCGGGATTCTAAAATTGATACTTCAAGTATTAATTTGCAGTTAAGTCATCAAAATACACTTTGGCATAATCAATATCAAATTGGTTTTACAAAAGCGACAGGTGGTACCAGTGAAGACAATACATCTCAATGGTCGGCTAATACTGCTTTTTCAGTAGATACGCGAGATTTTAAAAATATTCAAACAGATTATGACGTATCTCCTACAGATGAGTCTGCTTGGTTTATATCTCAAGTAAGACAAGACTCTTTAGATTCGCAAGATCAAGAATGGTATTTCCAAGGTGATTTTGAACGTCCAATAGATCACAGTGTGATCAGCGCCATTAAATTTGGTGGTAAGTTACGATTGCATCAAAGAGAATTTATTCGTTATCGCTCTATTAATGGTAATTATAACAATATAAAAGATGATGTAGATTGGACGTTGGCAGATTTTTCAGCGGTTATGCCTGATGATTATTTATCTGGCATAGGTAATGAGAATACACTTAAAAATTATGCCTTTGCAGATATATCACGATTAAACTCCGCCTATCAAGATATTGACTTTATCAGCATAGATGAAAAAGCCAGTCGATTTGATATTAAAGAAAATACCAGTGCTTTTTATACTAAAGTTAACTTAGATGGCGATCTCTATCATGCGAATGTGGGTTTTAGGTTTGTAAATACCCATCAAGTTGCAGCCGCTTATAAAAGAGTCGCCTCCCCTGGAGATTTTAACGACAACTTTATTTGGCAAGAAACAGATAAAAATTATAACGACTTCTTACCCAGTATTAATTTTAATTTTGATTTAACTCCCGATTTGCAGTTAAGGTTCTCAGCCGCAAGCGTTATGGCGCGAGCGCAATATCATCATTTAATGCCCTCTACTAACTACAATGTAACCCAAGCACAAGGACAAGGTGGAAACCCACTGCTCGACCCATATCGTGCCAATCAATACGATGCATCTATAGAGTGGTATTTTGAGGATGCAGGTTTATTTTCAGCGGCTGTTTTTAGTAAAGATGTCACCTCATTTATTGAAATAGTGCGCCATCAAGAAGTACATGAAAGCATATTAATGACCATAGATAGACCACAAAATGGTGCAGGTGGGATGCTGAGAGGTTTAGAGTTAAGCTTTCAAAAAGAAATCTTATACGGTTTAGGTATTATAACCAATTACACCTTGGTTGATGGTACTCGCCATGCCAGTAGCTTAAACGATTATGTGCCTGGTACCTCTAAACATACTTTTAATATAACAGGCTATTACGAGAATGAATCTTTTAGCTCTCGGTTGTCGTATAACTATAGAACCGAATTTGCAACAGGTGTTGGAGAGCAAATAACAGATAATTTTGGCCAATTGGATGCCAATATTTCTTATAGCCTTAATGAACATTTCTCTTTAGTGCTTGAGGGTATAAATTTAAATAATGAAATGACTTATATATACGAAAGAAATCACTACGCGCCGGTTGGGCTCTACCAAAATGGAAGAAGGTTTTATGTTGGCGTAAGATCTGAGTATTAGAAAAAGAAATCACTATGCGGCTCTCGTTAGGACCTCTCAAAATGGGAAGCGGTTTTATGTTGGCGTAAGAGCTGAGTATTAGAAAAAGAAATCACTATGCGGCTCTCGTTAGGACCTCTCAAAATGGGAAGCGCTTTTATGGTGGCGTAAGAGCTGAGTATTAGAAAAAGAAATCACTATGCGGCTCTCGTTAGGACCTCTCAAAATGGGAAACGCTTTTATGGTGGCGTAAGAGCTGAATATTAGAAAAAGAAATCACTATGCGACTTTTGTTAGGACCATATCAAAGAATCGTGGTTAAAACTGAGTTTAAGGTTCAACACAGTTTTTGCATTCATCATCTGCGCTTTGGTTTGTAGGTTCGACTTCAGTCATACTTTTTACCACCGAAAGGCTAAAGCCTCTCCTACAAAATAATGACTTATCAACAATGGTTCCCAGTATTATTTAATACAAGGTTGAATAAATTCGAGTTTTCAGGAGTTGAACTTGTTGGCATTGATTTATCTGAGCCTTGGTTTGTCGGTTCGACTTTAGTCGTATTTTTTACCTCCAAAAGGCTAAAGCCTCTCCTGAAAAATCATTTTTTATCGACAATAGCTCCCTGAATTATTTTTGTAAGTTCCTTTTTACCTTTATTTTCTTCTAAATACACTTTATGTACCAAAAAACTATAATTGTGAAATATAACCTTACTATTTTTATGGTTTTATTTGTAATTAATACTTAACTCCTATGTACGATTCGATCCGTAGTATGTAATATACTTTTCTATCAAGGGTTTAGGTTCTTTATGATTGGTTTTATTTTGTTAAAGAAACAGTTTCATTCTGTTATCATTTTTACCTAAAAAGACAACGCTCTTGTAATTATATGCAATCAATCACTGCGTCGTTGATTGTGGTTTGTTATACGGGATAGCAAATCATTTCTAAAAGGAAAGTTGATAATATGGCAATGTCATCTCAACAGGAAGTAACATTTTCAGAAAACCAGCAGCTGGTATCCGTCACAGATATCAGTGGGATCATCACTTATGTGAACGATCATTTTTGTAAAATATCTGGATATTCAAAAGAAGAACTCATAGGACAACATCATAATATTGTACGTCATCCTGATATGCCTAAAGCTGCTTTTGCTGATTTATGGGCAAAGTTAAAGCGAGATGACTCATGGCGAGGTATGGTAAAAAATAGATGTAAAAATGGTGGTTATTACTGGGTGGATGCTTATGTTACGCCAGTTTATGAAGCCAATCGGGTGATTGGTTATCAATCAGTTAGAAATAAACCAAGTCAAAAGCATATCAGCTTAGCAAAAAACCTATACGATAAGTTAAACAACAATAAAGGCGTCGGTTTTTCATTAACGACAAAACATCGAGTTTCTATTTCAGCTATTCTTACTTTATTATTTGGTTTTGCCATATTTTCACTATCTCAAAGTATTATTTCTACTGTACTTTTTTTTGTTTTTACTGCGTGTATTTTTGCATTGTTTGCTAACTTATCGTTACCTTTAAGTGCATTTACCAAACAAGTATCAAAGGAGTTTGATAGCCCATCAAGATTGGTTTTCTCAGGTAAAGGTTTAACGGGGCTATTAGATTATCCAAAACATTTATTACAAGCGAAAATTACCACTATTTTAGGGCGTTCGAAAGATCAAAGTGACCAACTTAGAGTGATAGCTGATGAGCTTGAATGTAGTTCATCTACAGCGTTAAATGGTCTTCAAGAGGAGAACTCTCACTTAGACCAATTGGCTACAGCTATCACCGAAATGAGTGCTACGATAGAAGAAGTCAGTAAAAATACAACGATCGCTTTTGAGAATGTGAATGATGTTCAAACTAGATGTAATGTAGCTATAGGCGTAATAGAAAATACACACCAAAGTGCAACCTCTCTGGCTCAAGAAGTAGGGGTAGCGGCAAGTAAAGCTGATTCTTTAGTAACCGATGTGACACAAATCTCGAGTATTATGACTGAAATACAAGGCATTGCCGATCAAACAAATTTACTTGCACTTAATGCCGCTATAGAAGCTGCGCGTGCAGGTGAGCAAGGTCGAGGTTTTGCCGTTGTCGCTGATGAGGTACGCTCATTAGCAAGTCGCACCCAAGAAGCGACTCAACAAATTCAAGATTCTGTTGTTGGTTTACAAACTACTTTATCTCAATGGCAGCAATTAATGTTGGCAAGCCAAGAAAAAGCAAAACAATCTCAAGAGCAATCAACAAGTGCGAATGAAGAAATGCAAGGTGTGATATCAGTTATGAATAACCTTAACGATTTAACTTCGCAAATAGCAACGGCTGCTGAAGAGCAAAGTGTTGTAGCAGATCAAATTAATCAGAGTGTGCATGTGATCAGAGATATTTCTTATCAAAATACTGAAATTGTATCTCAAGTCAATATATTAGGTGAGCAAGTAACGTATAGTGTAAATGAACTGCATAACCTATCGACAACATTTAGGTAAATAAATATGACTTCTTATTTTAGCCATTTATATAAAAAACAATCAGGTTATGAGCGTTATATTTGTGCTTTAGAAAGTATATATCAACGTATGGCACCTAAGCATTGTTTTATCGCATCGTTTGATAATGACAATAATACTAGCCAGAGCTTATACCATTTAAAATACGGAGAAGTGTCGACAAATTTTTCTTATCCACTAGAAAATACCCCATGTGATGTTGCTCGCTCTTCAAACAAAGTATGTTTTTTTGAATTCGATTTACAAAAGCAGTTTCCTGAAGATGAGGTGTTGGTGCTATGGAATGTTGATGGGTATTTAGCTGCGACTTTATGCTCTCCAACAAATACGCCAGTTGGTATATTAGTATGTTTATTTGAAAAGAATCCAAAGTTAAATGATGAAGATAAAAGTTGGTTTAAAGAGCTAAGTAATATCATAGCGACTGAATTTAACTATCAATTAAAAATAGAGCAGCAAAATCAACTTTTGAGCAGGCTTAACATTGGTGAATCAATCAGTAATATCGGCACATTACAATGGGATATAAATACAGATAAATTTGAATTTAGTGAGCAGTTATATCGTCTATTCTCCTGTTCACATGTTGAAAATTTAAACTTAGCTCAGGTTATGAGTTTATTAAATTTTCAAGAAAATATTCAGCTTGAATTGGAACTTATAAAAATCAAACAAAAACTAGTCACTCAGTTAGATTTAGTTTTATCGAGAAAAGTGAATGGCCAATTACAATATATACAGCTAAATGGTCAACTTAAAAGTGGACAAGATAAACACGTAGACATATTTTTTGCGACACTGAGAGATATAAGTGAAGAAAAGATAATTCATAAAGAACAAGAACTAAGCGAAGTTGTATTTAATAATACAACTGAAGCGATAATGATCACAGATAAAAACAACTGTATTATTAAAGTTAACCCCGCTCTCGAAATCCTTACAGGATATAGTCAAAATGAATTATTAGGATTAACGCCATCTGTATTTTCTGCAGGAAAACACGATCAAAAATATTATGATGAGCTATGGTCACACTTAGAGAAAAAAGGTTATTGGAAAGGGGAAATTTACAATAAACGTAAAAACGGTGAAACTTTCCTCGAAGAAATAATGATTAACCTTGTACATGATGATAATCAGCAGGTTTCTCATTATGTGGCTATTTTTAGAGATATCACTGAGTGGAAACTTACAGAAAAACGGTTAACTTTCTTTGCGAATAATGACACTTTAACTGGACTGATTAATAGACGTTCCTTCTCTCAAGTTTTACTAGAAAAAACTCAGAAAGAACAAGGGAATCCTTTTGCTGTATTATATTTAGATATTAATCGATTTAAAGAAATTAATGACTTATATGGGCATGAAATTGCAGATTTATTATTATGTGAAGTTGCACAAAGGTTAAACCAAACGGTTGATAATAATGATGTGGTATGCCGCCATAGTGGAGATCAATTTACTGTTTTAATCAATGATTTATCAAATATATCTATTGAGGAAAAAGCTCAGGGAATTCATGACTTTCTGGTTTCTCCTTATATTTTCAACGATATTATAATTGAAATCATATTAAGAATTGGTATCGCACTGTATCCTGAATCTGGCAAAAGCAGTTTTGAACTATTACGTAATTCAAACCATGCTATGAGCAGCTTAAAACGTAAAAAATGCTCAGGCATTGCTGTTCATGATAAAGAAATTCATCAAAATTATTTACGAAAAATTAATTTACGAAATGATTTAAAAGACGCGATTAAAAACAGTGAATTGAAAGTTTATTATCAACCGATTTTAACCAGCAACTCTAAAAAAGTAATTAAGCTAGAAGCGCTTGTTCGTTGGTTTCACCCTAAGCTCGGTTTTGTATCCCCAGTTGAGTTTATTCCTATTGCAGAAGAGTTTGGTTTTATTCATAAATTAGGGCTTTTTGTCGCTCAGCAGGCTTGCTGCGATTTACAACATTTAAAATCCCTTGGTCATCATGATATTTCAGTATCTATCAACCGTTCACTCAATGAATTTAGACATGATATCGATCAAAAACTAGAGTTTGTTCAATTATTAAATCGGTTTAACTTAAGTGCATCTGATATCACCATAGAAGTAACAGAATCTGTTGCGTTAAGTAGTAATTTGAATGCCAATGAAACCTTAGATAGCCTGCATGATTTAGGTTTTAAAATTGCACTCGATGATTTTTGCACTGGGTATTCATCTTTGAGTAACTTAATAGACTGTAAAGCCGATTATTTGAAAATAGATAAAAGCTTTGTGCAATCAATTGAGACTGAAAAAAACCATAGAGCCGTTGTTGCAAGCCTAATAACTTTAGCCAACCAATTGGATATTCAGGTAATCGCCGAAGGTGTGGAAACACAAGTCCAAGCTGAACTTTTAACCAAACTCGGTTGTAATTTATTACAAGGTTATTTATTTAATCCAGCGCTGCCTATTAAGGAATGTGAACAATACATATCTAGCCAGAACGCGGTTTAATTATCTCACTTTATGCGGTCGGCTCTTAAAAGGAGCTGATCACTTACCCGATAAATACTTTATTAAAACTTAAATGTAATCAATGCATTGTTCATAATTTACCTTTTTTTAGCAAATCTCTCTTCTTGAAAACCAAATGGAATTGTAGGCTTATCACATCTATGTTTGATATTGCTTAAATGCCTATCACCTCAAAACGGTAGTAGAAAAATTGATACTTTTTACATATTTGTGTCCAGATAAAATCACAAGTACTCTCTGTTAATATAAAGCCGTTAATAGATGGTTTTTACCAACTTTTATTTCAGTAATATCAATAAATAAAAATAAAAGTGCTTATTTTTTGATTGATTACCTCATATTTAGTAATAATCTTTTACCATTTACATGTATTGTTTAGTTCTTTTCTAAATGTAGAATGCCGCCTCGAAAACACACTAGAAATTCATAACGAAATAATCAACACACTGTGATTTGATTAAATAAGGGAACCTAAATGTCTACATTAGCTAATCAAGCTGGTATTTTTCTTTTAAAATCGGGCTCATTTGCATTAAATGATTTGAGTAAATTACTAGAAGTAGAGGGCTTAAAAAGCAAGATGGCAGAGGTGCCAGTTACTAATAACAGAAATGCATTAACAATAGGTCATTTTACGATGAAGCCTGGTGTTGAGTTTGAATATTTTTACGACTCAGTTGAATATAAAGTGATCACAAAAGGCCAGATTATTGTTCGTGATAAACAAGATAATAAATACATTGCAGAAGTGGGTGATGTATTGCTTTTCTCTCCTGATGTAACCGTTATTTTTGACGCTCAAAGTGATGGCGAAGCCATCTATACAGCACATAGAAAAGCTGACTCATCATTTGCACCAGTATCTAATTAATAAGGCCTGAACATGATTAATAAAATTGTAAAAACATATAAAAATGCATTTTGCTCGCACAGCAATATTAAAATCCACCCTGCAATAGATAAAGGGATTACTTCAACGACTGAAAACTTTAATGGCGGAACATTGCAGTGCCATTGTAAAAGTAATCCTGTGGTCGTAAAAATACAGAGCCAAACTGCACATAATCATGCATGTGGTTGTTCTAAATGTTGGAAACCACAAGGCGCACTTTTCTCTCAAGTGGCTGTTGTATCAAAAGAGAAATTAAGTGTCACCAGCAATGGTTCAAAGTTAGCGGTGATTGATACCAGTGCGACAATACAGCGTTTTGCATGTAATGCTTGTGGTGTACATATGTATGGTCGAATTGAAGATCAAACTCACCCATTTTTTGGTTTAGACTTTGTTCACACTGAGTTATCTGCTGAAAAAGGTTGGTCTGCACCTGAATTTGCAGCATTTGTTTCATCTATTATTGAAACTGGCACAGATCCAAAAGAAATGACTGATATTAGAGCACGTTTGAGTGAATTAGGCTTAGCGTCTTATGACTGTTTATCACCTGCTTTGATGGACGTAATTGCCACACATGTAGCTAACAATAAATAGCGGGTGAAGCCGGCACAGATTTTGTTACAGCCTCAATTTATTGCTTTTAATTTTTTATTAAACCATAAACATAATCATCAATATATTGACCATTAATTACCGTATTTTGTAATAAAGTTTGCTCTCGGCTAAAGCCCTGTTTTTCAAGTAACTTATATGAACCTACATTATGTACTGAACATATTGCTGTAAGCTTGTGGAGGTTAAGCGTTTCAAATGCATAATCTTTAATAAGAGTTAATGCCTCTGCAGCATAGCCCTTGCCTTGTGCACTGTGTTTTAGCATAAAACCGACTTCAGCTATTTTATTATGATGGTCTATTATTTTAAGTCCAATATTGCCTAATTTTTCATTGTTATCTATTTGATTGATACTTAATGTTAACCAATTATCACTGTTTTCATGCCATGGTTTCGCTTTTATATTAAAAGCGGACTTAGCCTCCTCTAAAGAGCAAGTATCATAAACATGTTTCATGATATTTTTGTCCATAGACAGTTGTACAAATAAATCTAAATCAGAATCATTGAAGGGTAATAGTGATATTCTTTTTCCAAGTAGTTTCATCAAACATTCTCTTTTTAATTACGATTTATTAGATTTAAAGTTCAGGTAACTAGCCAAAAATAACATATTAATTCAATTGCTTGAAGCTTCACTTATCAAGGTTATTTAAAGTACCCTTTCAATTGGGTGCTAAATAATTTGTTATATAACTTGTTATACAAACTACTGCTTATTTGATCTGCAAGCTTAGAGTCTCTGATAGCAATTTGAGTTAAATCATCTTCACGTTCAACTGTTAATTTAGGCACGGGTCCGGTTAAGGTCATTCTATGATTAACAATACATTGACCTGCAACTATCATCAGTGGATTCAGATGATTTTTTACTGCTTGTTCGACTTTATATTTATAACCTGGTTTGCCAAAGTCACTGCAAATAAGATTTACGATCACCCAGGTATCGGCACTCAGTAAAAAATAGCAGCCTAAAAGTGGGCTTTTAGTAAATATACTATTATCAATCTCCCACGGTTTTTGGAATAAACCTTTTACCGCTTGCATTTCGTCCCAATCCTTTTTCAGTAAATATAAAGTAATGAGTAAACGTGAGGTCATGCCAATAATTGAAGCCGCGGTACCTGTAGCGGCACCTGCATCAAGAAATATACCTGCAGCTTTTGCTGTTGTTTCAATCGCATGTGTGCCTGCATTAGCTGCACAGGCATTTCTCTCTCTTTCTATCAAAGTCTTTACAGCTAAGAAAGCAGCTGTTGGATCGCCAGGTAATAGTCCTTGTTTTGAATTTCTGATGCTATGAGCTGATTTTGCTGCAGATAAAGCAAGGTAACTATTATAGGTTGTCATTGAAGTAGAGTACGCTAAACCAACCCCAGGCGTAATTTGAGCAATAAAATCAGATAAACTTTTTCCTAAAATATCTTTAATTAGGGCCATCATGCCAGGATCTGTTGCTGCATTACCTAAAATAAGGTTAACGAGATTTTTAGCCTGACTATATGCTGCATTACCTACACTCACTCCTTGATATACAGCAGTTGATGCTTCATAAGCGGTATAAACTTTACTAGAAAGTTTAATCTCACGTCCTTGAAATAAATGAACAATATATTGACGACGATGATCTTCCAAATAACGTATTGCAGTTTGATCTAGCTCGGTAAGTTCAAATTCATTATTTATTTGTTTTATTAAATCAACAACAGCACCATTAGTATTTCGTATGCTATTTTTCCAAGTATTGCCTTTCTTTTCTTGCCACACTTCTATTGCCGTTGATACTTCTAGCCTAAGCTTCTGTGTTCTGCCATGTAAATGATAGTGTTTTAACTTATTATCAATATTTTTAAGCTCACTACTTCTTGGTTTATTAATACCTGATTTTGTTCTTTGCAGCCAAAGATTATATTCCATCAGTTCTAACATGATACAGATCCTAAATTCGGTTATGTGCTCTTAACCTGAGCAGTATTTATTAAGACACCAATGTTATTAAATCCGTTTTTAATCTATTAAAATCGGTGTCTGAAGTATATTTCCATTACTTGCAAGTGGATTCATTATTATGAAAAAAACATTCTTTGCCTCAATGTATTAACACATCAAATAAATTCTGAGTTAGTTTTAATTAAAAAATATGAATACAAAAAATATTTTTGCGAAGTTAGAAGATGCCTAAATTATTATCACATGGAAATGTGGAGGAATTATGCAAATGAAAAAAGTTAATCGAACATACCCATGGAGTGATGATTAGTTAATCTTATTTTGATTATATTTGAATAACCTTTGTTGATGTAATTAATGCATAAATTTAATAATGAATGTGCTGAACATATAATTTTGAATAAGAGTTAAAACTTCAACTGTAAACCCTTCTCTTACGCGTTCTGTTTTTAGTACAAAGTGATACAAGTGTTCATTGAGGGTTGAATAAAGAAATCGAATCTAGAAGGTCTGAGCTCAGTTTTTGCTTGTTAACTCTATTAGCTAAAATGGGTTTATAAAGTTAAAACAGCTCGGAGGTTAAAGCAATTAATAATTTATCTTAGATTAAATTATTTGAGTTTATTATTTTTAAATCTAATAAATTTAAAGACTGAATTAAAAATCAAATACTTTCAAACGTCTAGACAAATATGTAATTAGAACTGAAAGAGCTATTACCTTTCTTTACAAAAGTGGGATTTTTTTACTTTTCTAATACTTTATAATGTAAGCCTAAAGAATGAGTTGTACTTTTGTGGATAGAAATGAATTTTAAATGTTTTTTTGGTAAACATATACCAAACAATGATTGGATCCGAGATTTTAAAACCAGCAGAATGAAATGTATTTGCGTAAAATGTGGGAGAACAGTTAAAAAAAGTAAATAAGAGATTCAAAAAGTGCTACTTTAAAATACAACTTTTAAAGTAGCAAAATTACCTATAGATTTAATCGTTAAAAATACCACTCAATAGATAACTGTAAATGATCATCATTTTTAATGGCATAGCTTTGTTCTATTGGGTCTGAGCTATTAAATACCCTCATATCAATAACCGCTTTGAAGTTGTCGCCTAATCTGCGATTAGCCTCTAATATAAAGCTGGTTGCACTATGATCTAAATCCGTACTAAAGCCCATTAATACTTCGCTGCTTTGCATATCGTTAAAGGCAATACGGCTGCCAAAAAACAAGTCATTTTGAAAACTTGCACCAGGTTCCTGTAAGTTGCCCTCACCACGAGAATCCCAGCTATATTCAGTCAATAAACCCAAATCAGCGTTTGAATCAAATATACCTACAAAGCTATATTCAAATCCAGCTTGTGTAGCCCAAAAGTTACCATCGTTGGTATTTCGGTAGATAGACTCAAACTTATATAACCAATCATCAATTGTGGCTTGAACATCTAAACCAAATTGATCCATTTGATTATAATATTGCCTTAATACCAGTTTATCGCCATCTTGATCTGGTATTAAAATGGGTTCACGGTTGGTACCATGAAACCAATGTGTGCCAATATCAAAGTCACCGATAGAGTGACTCCAACGTACTGCTAAATCTAAGTGTTTTTCTTGTGCACTTGATTCGTAGGATACATTGTTTTTATCAACTATCATTGGCGCTCTTAGGCGTCCATCTTCTCCTGCAAATGTACGCTCTCTAAAGCCGGGTAAAAGGTAAAGGTCAACGATGCCCCAGTCTTTTACTAAAGATAAATTAATCATCAATTGGCCTAATTTATCTTCACCATCAATATCTTCTACGCCATCAGTTTGGTTTATCACATCAACTAAATGTTGGAACTCAGTTACGCCCCAATACTCTTTACGAATACCAGTTCTTAGCTCCCAATCATCACTGGCATGTATATATGAAAGCTCTCTAATATCGCCATGACTGCGCTCACTATCTTGATCATCTAAACGATAAAATGGTTTAAATGTCACTGTGTCATCGCCATTATTCCATCCCCAATAAAACTCAGGTTCAACTAAAATAGAGGTTTGAGAGTGTGGAAACTGATTATCATATTGGTTAGTTTCAAAAAAATACCTTTCTTCAACGGCGACTTTACCCGATACTTCAAAATCGGATGCAGCAGCGTTAAAAGTTAGCAGCAAAGCAAGTGCTGCTAAATTTTTTGTTAGCATATTATCTTACTCGTTTTAATGAATTACGGTTAAAGTCACCGTCTTTTAAGCCAGTTTTAAAGGCATAATTAGTCCACTTTAACTCAGTACTTTTACCATTTTGATGATTAAGCATTTGCTGTGTATCTGCACGCCAATGTTTACCAAGGTATTGCTTGTAATCAACATAAGTCAGAGTTTTTAATAAAGCATCTTTTCGGTCATAAAACTCTATTTTTTGTATGCGGTATTCATTCTTATCTAGCCAAACAATACGTTTTGTATAACCCGAATTTTCATCTAAAGGATATTGCTCTACTTTAAAGCTATCTAGGCCACTGATTTTTTCATCTCCTAAATATTTGTAGCTGTACTTTTCTATTTCAAATGAGCTTAAATCTTCAAAAGCAAACTCAGAACCCATAAATGGACCTGATTTATTACGTGATGAAATACGTTTAACACGCTTTAGAGCTGGTAAATATAACCATTGATCATCCGCATCGACTGGGTGCGAAAAGCTTAAAAAAGCAGTGCCTTTTACATCTCTTGGTTTATTGAAAATAGTTAAACTTTTATCGCCATCATCATCGACTTCTAGAGATTTTATTTTGATTTCACGAATGCTTTCTTGGCCTTGTTTATTGCGTAATAACATTAGCATATCAGCAGTGCTATCAATCCAACCTAAGTCTCTTTGTTTGGCTTCTTTAGATATTTCAAGACCTTGTTGTTCAGGTGTCATAGCAATAGATATATTTGACACTAAGGCTAAAGCAATGGCTGATAAACTTCCTAGTATTAATTTTTTCTTAAACATTTTACTCTCCAATTCTTGAATTTGATTAACCAGCTGAAATCATATCTTGTGTGTTTTTATTATCAGCTTGAGTTTGCTCTTGTGTTTTTTTACTCAGTTTTTTATCTATTGCCATCAATAGTGGAGGCAAGAAGAAGAAATCAACGACAAGTGCGATAAATATGGTCATAGCGGTTAAGAAACCCATATCAGCATTCATTTTAAATGATGATTGCGCGAGGACTGTAAAGCCAGCTACTAATACAAATGTGGTGATCCAAAGCGCACGGCCAACGTTGCCAAAGGCATAATGAACAGCTTGCTTGGTACTGGCATTTTTTTCATTTTTAGCATGTAGATATTTACTTAGAAAGTGCACGGTATCATCAACTACAATACCTAAGGTCATACCCATCACAACTGATAAACCTAAACCAACTTGACCTTCATATAGCCCCCAAACACCAAATGCGATAGCCGCAGGTACTAGGTTTGGTAATAGGCTTACCGCGCCATATTTCCAGCTTTTAAGTGCAAAACCTAATAAAATTGAAATTAAAATCAAAGCTAAAGTTGTGCCAATTAGCATGCTGATAATGTTACGTTGGCCAATGTGAGCAAACATTAAACTTGGGCTTGCTAGGTCAACTTCATATTGCGGTGCATGTTGTTTAAACCACGCATTCATATCGGTTTCTACAGCAATCAGTTCACTGCTGGTCATGTTTTTGAATGTTGCCACAATTCTTGATGACGATTTATCTACATCTAATTGATTATTAAGATCTAAACCATAAGGTAATGACATTTCATAGAGTAATAAATACTGAGCTGACATTTCTTGAGAGTCTGGTAATTTATACCAGTTAGGATCATCGCCATGCATGTTTTTATTTAAACGTTTAAGCGTATCTGTAATCGTATTTACATGATCTGTTTCTGGACGTTCGCGTAACCAGTCACTAAAGTCTGATATGGTATTTAAATACTGAGGATCATTGATGCCACTTGGAATACCTGTTTTAACAGAGATTTCAACAGCCATCATGCCCGACAGGTTATCCTGCATAAAGTCAGTTGCAACACGATAAGGTACACGATCATCAAAGTATTTTACAAAGTCATCATTAAGTTCATTTTTAGGGATAAACAAAGCGGCAGCGATAATAAGGATACTTGTAATAGGTAAAAGTAATTTACGTTTAGCAATAACAAAGTCAGCCAATTTAGCCATGTTATCTTGAGTACCTTGTTTCTGTACTTTCACTTTTACGGGTAATACGGTCAGTAAAGCTGGGAAAATAGTGACAGAGAATACAAATGCGAGCATCACACCTATTGCAACTAAATTACCTAAATCTCTAAATGGTGGAGAATCAGAAAAATTCATGCTTAAAAAGCCAATCGCTGTGGTAATACTGGTTAAAAATATAGGCTGAATATTCACTTTAATACTACGTGCAATTGCTGTTCGTTTATCAGCACCGTGGCGCATTTCATAAAACATTGAAGTTAAAATATGAATACAATCAGCAACAGCTAAAGTTAAAATCATTGTTGGCGCAGATGAAGATGGCCCCGTTAGATAAAACCCTGTCCAGCCCGCAATGCCCATAGTGGTTGCGATGCTCATGATGATGACTAAAACAGTAGCAAAAGTACCTGAGATTGTTCTAAGCAATAAACCAATCGTGATCACGACAACTAAGAACATTAAAGGAATAAGTGTGGCACCGTCATCCATAGATGCTTCGCCAAATGAGGTGTTCATCATAACCATGCCTGATAAATACACTTCAGTACCTGGGTTTTCGGCTAAAAACTTATCTTTAATGTCGCGTACAAAGGTTGCAACTTCTGGCACTTCAACAATAGGATCAATTCCTGGTAGCTGAACAGTGACATTTACAACCGAAACATGACCCGATTGAGATATGATTTTATTAACAAGTAAAGGCTCTTTAATAGCGATTTGTTTAATTTTATCTAAATCATTTTGTTTTAATTTACTTGGATTCATCACCAAATCTTCGACTATCATGTCGTCTTCTTCGGCATAGGTATATTGAAAGTTAGTAACAGAATCAACACGTGTTGAATACGGTACTTGCCAGCTTTGTTTGGTCAAAGATTTTAAAGCAGATAGATGCTCAGTGGTAAAAACGTCGCCATCTTTTGGTACTACAACAAATGAAACGTTATCGCTTTTGTTATAAATCTTTTGCATAGATTCAAAAGCAGTGAGTTGTGGGTTTTCTTCACTAAAAAAGACCCTATAATCATTTTTAAAAACCAGTTTTTGTGCGCCTGATGCAGCGATAAAAGCAAACGTAATACATACTAGTATTACCCATATAGGATGTTTGCCTACAAATCCATAGAGCTTGTCTCTCATGTTTCCCTCGATTATGACGAATCGTCATTTTGTTTTTAAAAAAATACGGTATTAAGCTTAGTGCAAATACCGTACAATTATTTGAATTTAATGAAAATAATTCTTTAAAAAGCTAAATTTCTACCTTTTTCATGCATTAATAAAAGCTCTTTTGGAAATACTTTATCAAGTGCTTTTTTTAGCTCAGCGCTGTAATCTTTATCTTTAGTTAATGGTTGCCATTGCAAACCATCAAACAATAAATTGTTTTGATTAAATAACTCTCTTTCAACTATTAATGCAGTTCTGCCACTGCACTGCTCTACCTCACCCGAAAGTAAAATGATAGTGCCGTAGGCCATTGACCAATTAGCAAAACACAGTTGTTGAATATCCATATGCTTAGGTAAATTTAGGCTTTTATCATTTAAAGCGCCTTCCACTATGCCGTGAATTGCACCTAGTAGCTTAAATTCCAGCTGCTCTTGTTCTTTAAGTCTCTTTTCACTTGATTTACCAAATACATTGGGGCTTTTTGCACATACAACAGTTTGAAATAAAGCTGGATGCAAAATTGCGTAGATCAAATACGAAAAATTGAGCAATAACATACGCTCTCGTGTACAGCCTTCAAACTGTGACGAGCGCCAAAATAAATCAGAAAGAATAGAAATAGCGTGATTACTGATCGCTAATAATAAATCTTCTTTACCATCAAAATGTTTATAAATAGTGCCTTTTGAATAAGGGACTTTAGAAACTACTTTATCCATG
>Ga0209395_1002727_pt1 | contig 22653 bp, 25 predicted proteins | sample GOMGulsemesocosm_3_FD_184635 | JGI IMG/M metagenome (GOLD analysis project Ga0209395, IMG submission 184635) | Methane-oxidizing microbial communities from mesocosms in the Gulf of Mexico - GOM9D Gulf of Mexico (SPAdes) (version 2) | ecosystem: Environmental > Aquatic > Marine > Cold seeps... | reverse complement strand
GAATTTTGGTTGTTCTTCTGACATAATATTAAACCTTGATGCCTGTAATAAAGCCGACGATTCTAACTAACACACCATCCATGCCCCAAAGTACTAATGCCATTACACCTGTAGCCGCTAATACAATCAGTGTTGTATTGGTTGCTTCTTTACGTGTAGGCCAAACCACTTTGCGGATTTCAAGGCGAGATTCTTTGGCGAAAGCAACAGCTTCACGACCTTTTTCTGTTTGCGATGCCATGGCAAGCGCAACACCGATAGCGGCGATCACGCCAAGTGCACGATAGACGACAGAAACTTCGCCATACATGTAGTTACCAACAACGGCACTCGCTAATAAACCGATAACGACAATCCATTTCAGAAGATCCATTGATCCACCTTGATTTTCAGTATTTGTTGCGTTCATTTACCACTATCCTAATAGTTGTACTCAAAAACTAAATGCCGAAAAATCAGTATAATTCCTTCGACATAAAAACTTATGTTTAAACCATAAATTAAGCCCTGTTACGAACAGGGCTTAAAAAATTTAGCGCGTCATTGTAATTTGAACCCATCTAGATAGCAAGATGTTAAGCCCGTAAACAACGCATTAATTGGGAAGCCGGTCAAAAAACGGCTATCGAATTTGTAATAATTTGCGTAAACTAATCATCACGCCATATTCGCCTCATTTTTTACAGTGAATATGAGCAGGACATACATCGATGAAATTAACTCACTCATCATTTCATATTGTGCTTTTTGGGATAGATTAATTAAAGGAATTAATGTTGAACACTTCACGCCATTCACTATTAAGTTATTTAAAATCTCCAATTGCAATGATCACGGTCTTACTCTTTTGGGCAACAATTATAAGCGTTTCTTTTGTGTGGAATCAGCGAATAATTTCTCAAACAACGGCGCAGTCATTTTCTGCAAAAGGCCAAGGCAGTGAGCGTCTTGTTCAAATATTGTTGGACTGGTCAGAACGTCATGACGAAATTTATGTCCCTGTTACGTCACAATACCCCAGTAATGAATATCTCAAGACAAAGCATAAGTTTGCGAGACGAGATGACGGAAAATTATTAACACAAATATCGGTGGCGCGTATTCTTGAGCAATTTAATGACACAGTTAAAGATTCATCCCTCACCCTTGCATTAGTGAGTGAGCAACCATTGAACCCCAATAACTTAGCGACAGGTTGGCAAAAATCTATCTTAGAAGATAATTTTAGTGGCGCTAGCTCGTTCCAGAAAATAATCGACCAACAATTTTATTATATGGCTCCTCTTAAGGCTAATAACAGCTGTTTTAAATGTCATTTGAGATCTCAGCTTGATGAAGAAACGAATCTGTTAGGTGCCATTTTATTTTCCTATGACATCAGTGATCTATTAGAGCTTGAAAAGCCATTACATCGACATAACCTTGTTATACATCTCGTTATGCTCCTCTTGATGACATTAATTAGCACTATTTCTCTCAACGCTATTCGCAATCTATTAACACAACTAGAATTTGAAAAGAGTAACCGAGATGCGCTTATCGAAGAAAAAACCAGTGTTTTAAAAGAAGAAATCCAGCAACATAAAATGGTTCGTAATCAATTATTGCGTATATCGACACACGACCAATTAACCGGCGTGCGCAACCGTCGTCATTTACTCGATGCATTAAATATCGAACTTAAAAGGTATCAACGCTATAACAGCGATTTCTCCGTTTTACTCATCGATTTAGATCATTTTAGCCAAATCAACGAACAACATGGCCTTGAATGCGGTGATGAAGTGTTGCAAGCATTCGCACTACAAGTCAATAAAACCTTACGCGAGAGTGATGTGTTTGCCCGTTATGATGGTGAGGAGTTCGCTATCATTGCCACAAATACACGCCTCGACTCAGCATTACGCTTTGCCAAGAAACTCGTTAATGATATCAATCAACATACCATTACCTATCTCGACCAAGAAATTGAACTGTCTATTAGTATTGGTGTTGCTGCGCCATCACAGCTAAAAAAGAGTAATAGTCATCAACTCCTAACACTTGCTCACAACGCCCTAAATCAAGCAAAATCACAGGGTCGAAATTGCGCTATCAAGGCCCAGCCGCTCAATGAGTAAACATCGGTTGTAGTTACTTGCTATTAACTTTATCATTCGCTCATTAAAACCTTATTCGTGAGATTGCATTTTGCTAAACGCTCCAGTGATTTTAGTCGTCGATGATCGTCCCGATATACGCTTAAGTGCAGGATTCATCTTAGAAGATAATCACTATCAAGTCTTAGAAGCCGAAACCCCTTACCAAGCGCAACAAGTCATTAAAGATCAACAAGTCGATCTTGTCTTACTTGATATGAACTATTCGCTAGACACTACGTCTGGCGAAGAAGGGCTAGAGCTTTTAGCATGGCTCAATAAAAATGAACCTCATTTGCCTGCGATTGCAATGACAGCATGGTCAAATGTTGAGCTTGCCGTAAAATCAATGCAAGTGGGTGCTAATGATTTCATTGAAAAACCATGGAAAAATCAACGGCTTTTACAAGTAATCTCTCAGCAATTAACGCTTACAGGCTTAAAGGTTCAAAATTCTCACTTGAAGCAGCGTCTTGAACCCATTGCCAATGTCGGCTATCAATGGCAATCGCCCTGCATGACCCAATTACTTGAACAAATTTATAACGTAGCAGATACCGATGTAGCTATTTTATTAACCGGTGATAATGGCACCGGTAAAAGTGAACTAGCGACTTATATTCATCAATCTTCAGAGCGTAAAAATGAACCGTTTATCGGCGTTAACATGGGCGCTATTTCTGAGTCTTTGTTTGAAAGTGAAATGTTTGGTCACGCTAAAGGCGCGTTTACAGATGCTAAAAACAACCGGATTGGCCGCTTTGAATTAGCGCAATCAGGTACACTGTTTCTTGACGAAATTGCTAACATCCCACTATCACAACAAGCTAAACTATTGCGCGTTGTCGAATCTGGTGAATATGAGGTGTTAGGGTCAAGCAAAACACAGCGCACAAATTGCCGATTAATCAGTGCATCTAATGGTGACTTCTCGGCGTTGATTAGTAGTGGTGAATTTAGAGAGGATCTTTTTTACCGTCTCAACACGATTGAATTTCGTGTCCCATCATTAAGTGAACGTATCGATGATATTGTGCCACTAGCTCAATATTTTCTAACCCAATACGCCACCAAATATAATCGTCACAATCCGTTATTGTCCCCTTGTGCTGTAGCGTCATTAGTAGGTTACCAATGGCCCGGCAACATTCGTGAGCTGAGCCATGTTATGGAACGTGCAGTACTGCTCAGCGGGAAGGACAAAACAACTTTATCTGCTAACGATTTACCCATTAGCCCAAAAGTTGCGACACAAACAATGCCTTTCATGACATTGGAGAACGCTGAAGTCAGTTTGATAAAACAAGCCATGGTACAAGCCGATAACAACGTTTATCATGCTGCTCAATTGCTCGGTCTGACCAAATCATCGCTATACAGACGCATAGAGAAGCACGATGAATTGGATCGCTAACTCCCTAGAGCGCTATCTGGTGCGAAGTCTTATTATTGTAATGCTCATTATTATGGGGCTATGGGGTAGTGTCTTAATTTATGCACAATTCTCTAGCTGGGATATTGCAGTAATTCTAGGTTTAACAGTGTCAATTATTGGCGTGTTCATGCTTAAGTTTTATCAAAAGATAATGGCAACTTATGATCGCGGGCTGTTGCATATAGAGTCCATGCGTGTTGAAGATTACAATCAATACGCCAGAGCTGGGTTTAGTCAGGGGCAAGTAGCACTGTTTCATCAACAACTCAAAGAATTAAGCATTCATTTGTCTGATCAAAAGTCCCGCTACGACCAACATGCATTTCTTGTTTATCAATTAATTGATCAACTAAACACCCCCATTTTAGTTTTTAATCAAAAAAATCAATTAAGTTATGCTAACGGCGCATTCACCAGATTATATGATCAGCCGTGGCAAATGTTTCGCCACGCCTCTCCCAAATTGTTAGGGCTGGAGAAAAAAAATCATCAATGGCAACTTAAAGACAAAACTGCACAGTGGCAAATAAGCCAAAGCGAGTTTATTGACGATGGTGAAACACATCAATTACTGGTATTTACAAATATTGAATCAGCTATGCGCGCGAGCCAACAAACCGCATGGCAACAAATTATACGGGTTATGGGTCATGAAATACGTAACTCTCTGACTCCCGTTTCGTCATTAGCTGAAGGGTTGGAAGTTCGGGCGCAAAACGAGCGTGACAGAAAGGCCTTAGCGTTAATTTCTGAGCGCTGCCATCATTTACAAGACTTTGTGAGCCGTTATGCATCGCTGTCACAACAGTTCAATTTAAATCCTAGCCAAGTTAACGTCGCAACATTATGTGAACGTTTATCGGGATTATTTAACTCAGACATTCTAACTCATCGACAGTCAACTGAGTGGCTATGGGCTGATCAGCCTTTTCTTGAACAAGTACTTATTAATTTAATTAAAAACGCATTAGAAGCCAATGCCACCAGTGTCACACTAGATATTGCACAAAAACTGCATAAAACACATATTACCATTACCGATGACGGGCATGGTTTTGCTAATTTAGAGAATTTATTCGTCCCTTTATTTACGACAAAAACACAGGGCCAAGGTATTGGACTAAGCTTTTGCCGTAATATTATTGAACAACACAACGGCACTATCAAATTAGATAACCGATCTGAAATTCAAGGGGTATTAATTGAGATTACTTTACCTATTCAAAAGCTGTAGATAAGGTGGGATTTGATCGGATATTCGTATTCAATGCCTGTTATTCGTCGTGCTTAGTTGCGCATTCTATACAGTACTGCGTGTAAGGGAGAATGTTTAAGCGTGAGGTATTAATAGTTTGACCACATTCTTCGCAATATTGATAATCGCCTGTTTTGACACGATGTAGTGCACTATTTACTAAATTTAATTCTCTTCGGACTTCGTTACCTAGTGCATCAAGCACTTCATCATTTTCTCGTTCTTGGGCTTGATCGCTCCAATCTGTATTGGCCTTTCTGGTCACATTTTCTTTAATACTATTGAGCTTGTCGGTGAGCTCAATTTGTAATGCTTTCAAACGAATTTCGACATCGGCTATCGTATTCATAACTATACTCCGGTTAAAACCCAGACTATAAGCTTAGACTAATTTAATTATTGTTGACGATTTTTACCCAAGGTAGTGACAAATCACCACAGACCATAAAATTAGGATTTGCTAAGGTATTGCGTCTATTGTAAGTCAATTTACTCATCGACAAATCGAAAATATCACCACCAGCTTCCGTTAAAATACAATGAGCAGCCCCCGTATCCCACTCTCCCGTTGGTCCAATTCTAATGTATATATCAGCGCCACCCTGCGCAACAAGACACGCTTTGAGTGTCGCACTACCCATGGCAATCATTTCATAATTAAAATCAGGAGATAGTTTATTTTTAACAAGATTTTTATCTTGGCGTAAACTGATAGCCACTCGAATGTTGTCCGTCACGTTTTTAGTCACTTCGATTGGTATTAGACCATCACTATCACGACGAAAGGCCCCTTTTTTAAAGGTAGCTAGATAACATCGGTCATGAATAGGCGCATAAATGACGCCAATCACGGGAATATGATTAGTGATTAAAGCAATAGACACCGCAAAGTCGCCACTGCCCGCGACAAACTCTTGTGTGCCATCTAAGGGATCGATTAACCAATATTGAGGCCATTGACGTCGCTGGGCGATATCACTATCCGGTGACTCTTCTGAAACGATAGGAATATTTGGAGTTAATACTTTGAGGGCTGATACAATAATATCATTGGCTGCATAATCAGCCGTAGTCACAGGCGATGCATCAGTTTTTATAAAGGTACTAAATTGACCATCTTCATAACAGCGCTTAATTTCAGCTCCAGCCTGACGAGCAATTTTTTCCACTGCTAAAGTTAATTCACATAAATCCATACGGCATTACCCACTCTAAATTACTTATATATTAACTCTAAGTTTTCGCAGCGCCATTAACAAGCCTGCAACGCATCGCCCATCAGAAAAATCAGCGTTTTCTAACAGCCCGTCAACATCACTGACAGGCCACTCAATAACATCTAATTCTTCAGGTTCATCACCTTCAAGTCGTTCAGGGTAAAGGTCTTGTGCAATAAACACATACATGGTTGAGCCAAAGTACGTGGGTGCCATTGCCAAAGGTTTTAGAGGAATAATAGTCTTAGCACCAAAGCCAATTTCTTCTTTAAGTTCTCTATTGGCCGCTTGTTCAGGTGTTTCACCTTCATCAATCATCCCCTTAGGAAACCCAAGTTCATAACGGTGAGTGCCACAGGCATATTCTTGAATCAGCAATAAAGTATCATCATTAAGGTATGGAATAATCATCACCGCGCCACGGCCATGATTTTTCATGCGCTCATAATCACGCTCAACTCCGTTTGAGAAACGTAAATGAAGTTTTTCAATCGTAAACAACTGGCTTTGAGCGCATGTACTTACAGATAATATTGTGGGCAGTGTTTTACTCATCATTTTCCTGAATAATATTGAACGCTAGTTACAACGAACCTTTAAATTGAAAGGTATATTGACCCTGACTGTTAGCTGTCCCAGAGAACCTCAACACATTAAGATAATCTTGTGATGCATTCGTGGGCGGAGTAACTTTAGCATCGACTAAATATTGTCGTGCTTTATTAAGTTGAGCACTGCCATTAATACCTAGACTATTGGTTTTAGGCTGCATTGCCGCTAATAATTTCCCTTGAGGACATGTTAATTTGGCCGTAAATTTATCAACATCAAGCTTACCTAAGGCGCTTTTGAGTAAGACGTCACTGGCAACTACCGAGCCTTTCAACGATTCGCACCATGGTTTCCCGGTTACAAACTCTTTAATATCCAAATTTAACTTGCCGTCACTCTTCAACCCATAAGGTAATGGATATAGATGAGTAATCGGCTTAATTGGCGTACTCAATGTAAAATCGTTCACATTGACGCTCGTGCGACTAAGTACCACATTTCCCTTCGCTTTAATATCACTTCCACGTTGACCAACATCTAGCTTAACATCTATGTTTCCCATCAATATCGATAGTGCAGATAATTGCCAGCGCACGTTATCAAGGGGAATATTTTGATAGATTACGTGATTAACTTTACCTTGCCATACACTACCAGAAACGGTACCAATTTTGACATTAGCGGGAACTAAGTTCCAATTCTTCGCCAGATTTACTGCCATCGTAGCTGGGAACATAACCACCATAAATACACAATAAAGCAACGTGAATAACAAAATGACTTTTAATTTTTTTAGCATGTTATTGGCTTACCACTATCCGTGTTTTAACAAAACCTGGTTGATTGTCTTGCCTAAAATCAGCAATTTCAACTGTTAGTCCATAATCTAATTGTAGGGTTTGCACCCACTGTAATATTTTATTAAAGGGCGCTTTATCAATCATCACCTGCATTTTGTTATTTTGTGGCTGTAAGCGGTTAATAATTAAACTGTGTTTTTTTGCGGAACGATTAATCCGTTGATCAAGTGGACCAGCGGCACTCGACGTTACACCAGATTTAGCTCTAAGCTTCACCAAAATCGCTGCATTTGTTTCAACCCAGGCAAGTAACTTTTGCTCACGTTCAACCCCCCTTTCCGCTTTTTCAAGTCGTTCTTGCAGTGGGTTAATCAATAAAAAGTACACGATGGCAATAAAAATTGTCCCTACCATAATGCTTACTAAACTTTGTTCGCGTTGCTCTAATTCACTAAACCACTCTTTCATGATGACACCTTAACAACCAACGAGCCGTTGACTTTATTACCATTATTATTCATTGCGCCCATAGTAACGCGATATTGTTTGTCTAATGACTTCTTAAATAATTCGAACTGCTGATACGAATCACCCTCGGCCTGTACACGTAACTCTTGGCGACGTTGATCGTATTTAATACTGGCCGGTTTTAATTTAGGACTAGCCATAAAAGCAAGTTGCATTGCTTCTAACATCGCTTGTAATTCATTACTTTGTCCATTTCCAGACAACTGAGCTATCTCGTTTTTCATCCGTGTTTTCAATTTCAGAATACGTCTAACATTCGGATTAATCTGACGATAGATCGTTTCACTTTGTTTTTTCAGCGCCAGTTGTTGTTGTTCTAATTGATTGACGTAAACCAACTGGTGTGTAAAAAACAACGCAATTAATAAGGTCGCGGCCACAGCAACGCCTTGCCATATTTTCCAATGATTATGCTGTTGTTTATTTTGTTCAAATTCACCAGCAAATATATTGATTGGGAATTTCACTACATTACTAGCAAGCTGTTGCATGGCAGGCACCAACGGCTTGGCAACCCATGTATGTGGTTCTATATGCAAAGATGCATCCACATCATAATGATCTACAATTAAGGTTTCATCATCCTTATCCTTAGTACGTTCCTTTAATATAATGTCTAGCCAGTCATGAGTAATTGTATGCCCTTGATGTTCATTTTCACGCATCAACAATTGGTCATCAAACTGCAACATACTTATATTTGTTTCGCCTTCTGGTGCAGGCACAGCCAAATAATCTGGCATCAGTTGCGTTGACTGGATATTGGCTGCATTAAGCCAATTTAACCAATCATTGATTTTGTCTTTACTACAAACATAAACACCCTGTACATCGCTTTTGCTCGCTGTATAGACGAAATGTAATGTATCAATATCAGCCGCTAAGTCATCTTCCAACATAAAAGGAATAGCCGCTATTGCTTGGCGTCTATTATTTTTAGGGACAGGGACTTCAAAATAACTAATGTCCCCCCCTGGCACCAAAATTTGTACATTAGCAGGTTTTGCCAATTCACTTAATTGCGTTAACTCTAACGCACTGTTTAGGGTACCTGAGGCAATAACTTCTTGGGCTTTATCATTAAATTGCAACCAATGAATGCTATTTACAGCGTTGCATCCTAAACGTATAACTAAACGTTCACTCACTTAATATTCCCCATGATTTATTCATTATTACCAATTTTTCGAGAGACAACATGCAGTTTTCCTTTATTATCTCGGTGGTAAATACTATTTAGTGTAAAGCTCTGAACATCGATGGTAAAAGTCAGTAGGGCAGAAAAGTCGCTACTTTTCACATCAAATTGACTTTTAACTTCATCGGTTAAATTTCCAATCGCTGCAATTTCTGGCGACGAAAAGAACTCACTCACTGATTTAAACCCTTCTGGGTCTCGACCACTAATGACTGATTTTGCATCACTAAGGGTTAATTTATTCTCAAATAATGCCACTAATACCTGTGCATTATCATCTTTAACTGTATTAATATTGATTTTATTTAACGTCGCTGGCAAAGCGCAGACAAAGGGTTTTATTTTTCGATAAATCGCCGGCGTCATACCTTCAATCGCTAATAACTCACTGACATCACCAATGGGACTGTTCGCTGTAATATAAGGCACGGTCTTACTTGCGTAAGTTGAATCTTCAGCGCCAAAGTTACCACTAATTCTTTTATCACCATCAACCCAATCACCGACAGTGTAAGATAATAACTCAGCTGCGTAGTCTTCAACTTCCAGCGTCTGTAATAATATTTCAAACTGACGTTGCGCTAAGCTTCGTTTTTGCGCGCTTTGGTCGTCAGACTTTTTAGCTAAGGCATTAATGTTAAAACAACTGTGAAGATCTCTAACTTCCCCCGACAACGCGCCGTCATTCAATGGAAATATCATACCCTCACGAGCCCATAATTGCGCCAAATGTACTCGCTGTGGGTCATCCTTAAAATCTTGCTCTAACACATTAAACACTAGCTGTTCACCAGCAATAGCCGACCACAAACCCTGTTGTGATGCCTGCATATTAATACTACGGCTCATCAGCAGCTGTAAGCGCCCGGTCATGTTCGCCGCGATGACCACAATAATAGCGACAATTAACAGTACAGTGATTAATGCGACACCACGCTGAGAGCCTATTGATTGTTGTGATAAACGCCTCATCATGTTTTGTTGCCTTTATCAACTGGCCCACTAGGCACTAAAAACTGCCAACGAATTTCACCTAAAGCTTGAGTCGTCATCACCAAAGCTATGCCTTTAGGTAAATTTGGTTTTTCCCATGATTTTAGCCAAGCGTCTGCGTCATAAAATTCCAACTTAAATGAGGTAACACCACTCAATAACTTCGTTATTTGAGGCTCTACGCCTGCCGCTTGATCAGGATACAGAAAATGTAATCGCTCTACAGAACCGTTTGTTATGCGATAACCGACACTTTGCAATGTACTACGAGGAAACATTTGTGCTGGATTACGCCAACCATTACGGGTAAATACGATACCATCGTCTTCACTCTCAATGACATTTTCACCAGCAAACATATAACGTTTTTGCGGCTCACCGCCATTTACACGCACAGCACGTTGTGTCATCTGCATCATATCGCGCTGGACCGTTTGATAAGTTCGCTGCAACAATGTAATGCGCTTGTCTGCTTCTTGTGATATTTCATCGCTGCGTATCACCGATGAGATTACTTGCGATGATGCCAAACCAATGACAGCCACAATAGCAATGGCAATGAGCACCTCAATTAAGGTGAATCCACGTTGCCTATACATTACTTATCCACCATGTAGGTGGTCAACTCGGCAACCGCATACTCACTTTTTTCTTCAGTCAGAATACGTATATTGATAGACCTAAATTTTGGGTCTGCGGTTTTAAGTACTTTTTGCTGCCAAAACCACGTTATACCCGCATATTCAAGTTTGCCATTTTTAGTACCCAATGCTGGAAATTTGTTGTTTAAATTCACTTGCGTAAGATGGTTATTGGCAATCCACAAGCCAATATTTTTTTGCTCGAGATAACTTAAACTGCGAATATGCTCACCGGCCATATTAACAATGGATAATGCTGCCACAGCAAAAATAGCCAGAGCAACCATCACTTCAATGAGTGTCATGCCCTTTTGGCTTCGGTGTGTCACATGGTTTTTCGCTGACGACAGATTAATCATTAAGGCTCCACATCATTGGAGTCTTTAACATTCAAAATACCCAACGCATTAGCTTCAACAGTGACTAAGTAATCAAGTTCATCTTGTCTTAAATCGCCAATTTTCTCGCTGTCTAACGTCAGCACCAACCGAAATGGTGTCATCTCACCAGAGGATAATATTAACAATTGAGGAATGTGTGGTTTTTCTTTCTCGTCAAGCTCTTCATCAATATCTCGTTCTGAAAACAACGCACTAGATGAATAATCTTTTTGGTCTGGCAACCATTTAAAACCATCAATTTCAGCTGACATAGCAATATTCTTAAGCTTCTGCTCTTTGAGCACTTCATCTTGAGCGGGTTGCCAACGTTTCTCTAGTAGCTCGACAAAGTGGTATTTATCTCGACTAAATACCATGCCAAAGTCTCGACCTGACAAAACCGCTTTATCAAGCGCTATTCCTGCCAGTGCCGCTAATTTATGGCCTTCACGTTTCACCGATTTTTTTTGACCAGAATCATCCACTGTCATTAAAACAATAGTCGACGCCAACCCAATTAATAGCACCACCAACATCACTTCGATGAGCGTAAAACCCCGTTGTTGTTTGATAGATTGGCGCACGGTGATTGGCATATTATTTATTCTTGCTCTTCAGGTTTATCATGCATATTCCAGTTACCGATATCATCATCAGTACCTTCTTCACCATCAAGCCCCACTGAATAAATATCAACTTTACCGTTTTCTCCTGGGCTCAACATCAAGTAAGGATTACCCCAAGGGTCATTAGCTAGGCGTTTTACATAACCTTCTTCACGATAATTACGAGGAATAGGATCAAGTGAAGGCTTAGATATTAACGCATCTAATCCCTGATCTGTTGTTGGATAACGGCTGTTATCTAATCGATACATTTCTAAACCATTTTCGTAGGCCGAAATATCTGTCACTACTTTTTGGCGATCTGCTTTGTCTTTATTACCAAATACGCTCGGTAATACCATTGAAGCTAACAGCCCCAAAATAACGATAACGACCATTAATTCAATTAGCGTAAAACCGCCTTGTTTTTGCATTTTGTTGTTCATCATACTCTCTCTAACTACCTGTATAAGTAAAAATAATTAACTACCAACCAACGAGTTGAGCGCTAAAATGGGTTGTAATATTGCGATAACGATAAAGAACACAATCATTGCCATAGTGACGACAATCGCAGGAGTAAAGACACCTAGTGCGATGTTGGCAGTTGATTCAAACTCTCTATCTTGATTATCTGCTGCACGCCCTAACATCTGCTCAAGCTCACCACTTTTCTCACCCGACGCAATCATATAGAGCATCATAGGTGGGAATAGTTTCGTTTGAGTCAGTGCAGCGCGAAGACTAGAGCCTTCTCGCACATAGTTTGCGGCATCTAACACCGCACTACGCATATGTTGATTGGCCAATACCTCAGCTGCAATAATCATACTTTCTAACAAGGGCACACTCGATGACGTTAAAATACTTAAGGTTCTAGCAAACCGTGCTGTATTAACACCGCGAACGACTTTCCCTATGAGGGCCATGCCTAATATCTTTTGATGAATTTTTAGTTCAAACTCTTTATTCTTCAGTCGTTGTTTAAACGCAATAATACTCACAATAACAACAGCAAGTACAATGAGTCCGTAACCACGTACAAAATCACTTAACGTAATCAAAACACGTGTGGCCCATGGTAATTCTTGTGACATATGATCAAACTGCTCGATCACCTGCGGCACAACTAAGGCGAGTAATAATGAAATAACACCAATGGCTACAACAGTTAGCATGACGGGATAAATCATCGCCTGCATCAATTTGCTACGCATTGCTTGTCGCTGCTCAGTGTAATCAGCTAAACGATTTAAAACTGTATCTAAATGGCCTGATTTTTCACCTGCCGCTACCATCGCCGTATATAATTTTTCAAAAATATCTGGGTATTCAGCCATTGAATCAGCCAAACTATACCCTTCAACGACGCGGCTACGCACCGCCAATACAATGGATTTCACTTTAGCTTCTTCACATTGTTCTGCAACGGCTTGCAAGCTTTCTTCAATGGGTAATGCCGACTGAACAAGCGTTGACAACTGACGCGTAATCAAGGCTAATTCAGCAGCGCTTATTTTATATCTAAATGATTTTGAACTCTTCTTACTCGTTACCGATGCAACTTGATTAACCTCAACTGGCATTAATCCTTTTTCACGTAGTTGCTGTCGTATTTGCCGAGAAGAATCAGCTTCAAGCACACCTTTAAGCTGCTTGCCGTGTTTGTTTAGCGCCTTATATTCAAATGCTGCCACAAGCTACTCTTCCCTAGTCACACGTAATACTTCTTCAAGGGTCGTAATCCCAGCAAGCACCTTTGATAGGCCATCGCCACGGATCCCCGCACTAACAGTACGTGCTTGACGTTCGATTTCAGTTTCACTAGCACCGTTATGGATCATTTCACGTACAACTTCATCCACTTCTAACAGCTCGTGAATACCGGTTCGGCCTTTGTAGCCTGAATACTTACACACTTCACAACCCACAGGACGATAGATAGTGGTCGCCGATGTTTGGGATAATAAAGCCAGCTCTCCAGCATCTGCTTGATGTGGTTCACAACATTCTTTACATAAAGTTCGCACTAATCGCTGTGCTAACACACCCAGCAAGCTTGATGATAACAAGAAGGTTTCAACCCCCATGTCTTGTAACCGTGTTACCGCGCCAACAGCTGTATTGGTATGTAATGTCGACATAACTAGATGACCCGTTAAACTGGCTTGCACGGCAATTTGAGCAGTTTCTAAGTCACGGATTTCACCAATCATCACAACATCAGGATCTTGACGTAATATGGCACGCAAGCCTCTTGCAAAAGTCATGTCGACTTTAGCGTTTACTTGTGTTTGCCCAATACCTTCAATGTTGTATTCAATTGGGTCTTCAACCGTTAAAATATTTCGATCTTTACTGTTGAGATCCGTTAAGCCAGCATACAAGGTTGTACTTTTACCCGACCCCGTAGGGCCGGTAACTAAAATAATGCCGTGCGGTCGATGAATCAACGTATTAAAACGTTCTCGAATACTTTCCGTCATGCCTAAATCTTTAAGGTTTAAGCGCGCTTGATTTTTATCAAGCAAACGTAATACCACACGTTCACCATGACTCGATGGCATAGTCGATACACGAACATCGACACCACGCCCAGCGATACGCAGCGAAATACGTCCATCTTGCGGTAAACGTTTTTCTGCGATGTCTAAGCGAGCCATAACTTTAATACGAGAGACTAACAAGGAGGCAAGTTTTCGATTTGGCTTTAATACTTCACGTAAAATGCCATCGACACGAAAACGAATAGTTAATTGCGTTTCAAACGTTTCAATATGAACGTCACTGGCGCCTTCTTTGATGGCTTCACTTAACGTCGCGTTTATCAATCGTATAATTGGCGCATCATCTTCAGATTCAAGTAAATCTTGGGTTTCGGTCAGTTCATCAGCCAATGTAAATAAATCAACATCATTGCCTAAATCTTCAACAAGTTGTTGTGTTTTAGACGTATCATGCTGATATTTGAGTGTGAGCTCTCTTTCAAAGTCGTCATCAGATAATAGTGCTAGCGTGACGTCTTGGCCAGCATAACGACGCGCCTCCATCAGTCCAGCCATAGTCGTGGCATTACTATAAAACACCGACGCGCTATTTTCTTCTTTTTGCAATAAAACCTGATGGCGTTTTGCAAAAGCAAAACTAAAGTCCGAAGAAATCATCTGCTCTTCATCAGTTTCTTGCTCGTTTATTATGACATCATCAAGTTCAGGTAGATTACTCATCAGTAGTCTCTGTTACTTTTTTTACAGGTTTTTTATTATGATCTTTTACGAAATCTTTAAGGGATTTTGGTAATTCCATTTCTTCGGTACGTTCTTCGAGCATGGGTTGATCGGTGAATGGCATTAAGGCAATACCATCTTCTTGTTGTGCCAATTGCTCCGCACGGATCATATTATATTTAGAGCTACTAAGATTACGCATTGTTGCCGCATCTCGAATAATCGTTGGCTTAATAAAAATCATTAAATTACGTTTAGTTTTGCTACTTTTTGTTGAACGGAATAAATGCCCAAGAATAGGAATGTCACCCAGTAGAGGTACTTTAGATTCAGTTTCTTGCACGTTCTCATCAATCAAACCACCAATAACAACGATTTGGCCATCATCAACCATCACTGTCGTCGTAACAGAGCGCTTAGAGAAGATCACATCAACCGCTGTACCTGCAGTGCCGCCTTTCACACCTGAAACTTCTTGCTCAATTTTCAACTGAACCGCATTGCCTTCGTTAATCTGAGGCGTAACTTTTAACTTTATACCCACTTCTCTACGTTCAATCGTTTGAAAAGGGTTTGAGTTATTACCACTTGCGGCGGAGCCCGTAATAACAGGAACTTCTTCACCCACCACAAAGTTTGCTTCTTGGTTATCAAGGGTCGTAATATTCGGTGTTGCTAATATGTTTGAAGTCGAGGCAGCACTAACGGCTTGAATAACTGCGCCCCAATCACCTTTTACAAATCCTGCTAGAGCACCATTCACGCCACCTAATAGGCTTTGAAGTAGACTGTAGTCGCCTTTAGTAACAATAGCTGGATTGTCAGTGGTGACTTTATTATCACCAGCACCTGTCGTTGTTTGACTCGCTGGTGTTGTAGTATCTCGCGCTGCAATAGCACCTGCCGCTAAACCACTAACAGACGCACCGCCGTTATTAAACTGGATCATGCCGCCATCGGCACTCGCCCATTGCACGCCTAAGTCAATACCGTCACCTTCACTCACTTCAACAATAATAGCTTCAACGTTAATTTGGGCACGTCTGAAATCAAGTTGACGTATTACACTTTCTAAGCTGCGCATCACATCAGGCTGCGCTGTAATGACCAATGAATTGGTATCTTCATGGGCCTGAATATTCACATCACGTTTTGATTTTTTATTTTTAGATTTACTAGATGAACCACTCTTAATAGAATCAGCCACGCCGGTTAAGACCTTGACCACTTCTTTGGCTTGGGCATATCTTAAATGGACAACCTTAGTATTGCCTGAACTCTCTTGTTCATTATCCAGTCTTTTCACCAAAGCTACGGCACGTTCTCGCGCACGTTTTTCGCCACTAACCACTACACTGTTTGTACGTTCATCAGCCACTAAGCGAGGCGTTAATTGATTCGCTGATTTAGATTTCCCACCACGAGTATTGGTAATAATTTGTTCGATAATACGGACTAATTCTGGTGCTGATGCATATTTTAACTTAACAATAGCGACTTCTTGATCGCCTTGCTTATCAACACGGCGGATCATCTCAACAATACGATTCACCTTTGACGCACGGCCAGTAAGCATTATGACGTTAGACGCATCATGCGCGACAATATTACCACCACCGCTATTATCATTAAGTTGACGAAGAATGGGGGTCAAATCGCGCACTGGAACATTATAAACAGGCACAATACGTGTCACCATTTCATCGCCGACACCAGTTTCATTAGCACCGATGACTGGAATAGCTGATGACTTCGCTTCTTTGTCTTTAATTATTTTTATCGTATTGTTACCCATGTCAACAACGGCATAACCATAGACTTCAAGGACACTTAGAAAAAACTGATAATATTGTTCGTCATTAAAGGTTTCATAGCTTCGAACATTTATTTTTCCACGAACATTAGGCTCAATGATGATAGTTTTATTAAGCGCGCGGCCTATGGTATTAATAAATTCATTAATATCTGTCCCTTTGAAACTGGCAGAATATTGACCAGCCACTAAAGATGTAGGCGTAGCAAGTAGGCTAGCCATCAATAAAACAGCGGCACACTTACTTGATGAGATGAGGCGTCTTTTTCCAGACATGTTGTTATTTCCTTGGCAATTCATAGACTAAGGCAATGCAAATTCTATATCGGTTAACTGACCATCACGCTCAACGGTGATCATAATATTTTTCATGTTCTTTAATTCGCTCATCACACGCAGTGATTGAGACGTATCAGTAAGATCATAACCATTAATAGCAATGGCTAAATCTCTAGGTTTCAATCCCGACTGTTTAAATAGTTCAGGACGACGACCTGGGTTTAATCGATACCCACTCACTTTTCCTTTTCTGCTAACTGGCGTAATTGAAATATAATCTATAATTTTTCCTGGATCTTTGAGTATTTCAGCCCGTGTTTTAGAAAATTTCTTATTAAGACGTTGTGCTGGGCCATCGTTTCTACTAGCCATGGTTGATTGGATGTTTTTGTGTTTCTTTGTGTAGTCAAATCCATCAAGCATCAAGGTTTCATATTTACCATTATTTTTTAAAATAACGCGATCACTATGAATCTCAGCCACGCTAGCTCGCGAAGATGTGATTTTCTGATTGATGATGTAGGTATCTTGTGCCGCTTGATATTCAATAATGGCCATAGAACGATTAGGATCGGTATGAGCCACCACTCCAGTTAATGTCATATTTAGCGTTGTTTTTGGTGCATCTGTAATATCAGATTTCTGGACAGGTGCTGTGTCCTTGATATTAGGTTGACCAAACCAATGAAAGTTCGAGAAATTGACCTTCGATTGGTGCTGCTGACTATTTTGACTCGCAGGCAATTGCCACGAATTAGCTTCCATCGTAGGTGTTAAAAACAGCCAAGTGAGCTTTGCACAGTAATACACAACAAAAACCAACAAGATAGCTGTAGCTATAGCGGTTAATTTTGAAAGATTTTTAATCGAAAAAGCGATGAGTTTATTTATATTTATCATTAAATATCACATAAAATTACTAACTTAGAATAAATCACAACATATAAATGCGAATTATTAACAATGATTCATCACTATACTTATTTATTAAGCATGTCACAACCATTGAAATAGGCCTTTGAAACAATAAAATCCCAATAGAAAAAAAACACAATTTATGCTAATTTACGGGAACTTTTTGTCGTTTTGGTAAACTATGAATTCTGCTGAAAATAAATCGCCTTCAATCGTCCGTTTAGATAAATGGCTATGGGCAGCTAGATTTTATAAAACGCGTGCGATTGCCCGTGACATGGTGCAGTCAGGCAAAGTGTCTTATAACAATAATCGAAGCAAGCCAAGCAAGGTGGTAGAACAGGGAGCCATGATTACATTGCGTCAAAGTAATGAAGAAAAAGAAGTCGAAATTTTAGTCGTCAGCGATCAACGTCGTGGTGCACCAATAGCCCAAACATTGTATGTTGAAACAACGCAGAGTATCGAGAAACGAGAGAAAAATACTCAGCTACGTAAAATGCACGCTCTTGATAACCCTCATCCGGAGAAGCGCCCTGACAAGAAGCAACGCCGAAAAATAATTCAATTTAAAAATCAATAATCTATTGCTACAACCGGAATCCTTATGAACGATCAACTACATCGCTATCTTTTCGACAACGTCCACGTTCGTGGTGAATTAGTTCAGGTATCTAAAACCTACCAAGAAATAATTCAAAGCCATAATTACCCTGCGCCAGTCAATCATATCTTAGGCCAACTGTTAGCAGCCACGGCTATGATGACTGCTTTACTAAAGTTTGAGGGCGATATAGCCGTTCAAATCCAAGGAGATGGCCCAATTTCAGCGCTAGTTGTTAATGGTAATGACCAACAGGAACTTCGCGGTGTGGCAAATATCACCGGTGACGTTATCAGTGATAATTTAACAGAGCTTTTCCCCAAGGGTTACATGGTCATTACCATCACACCTAAATTAGGTGAACGTTATCAAGGTATTGTTGCGTTAGACAAAGATACATTGGCGCAGTGCTTAGAAGCTTACTTTGAGCAATCAGAACAGCTTAAAACTCACTTTTGGTTACGAGCAGATAACGAAAATGCCGCAGGTATGATGATTCAAGCCCTACCACAGGAATCAACAAACGATGATGATGATGATGGATACGATAACTTACATCAGCTTAGCGCTACCATTAAAAATGAAGAATTATTTGAGTTAGACGCCAATGTTATTTTAAACCGACTTTATCATCAAGAAGAAGTACGCGTGTTTGATCCTCAGCCACTCAGCTTTAAATGTTCATGTTCAGCGCAGCGCAGCAGCGCAGCTATTAAAGCCGTTGGCCGTGAAGAAGCGGAGTCTATTATTAGTGAAGAAGGTGCTATAACCATGCACTGTGAATATTGTAATACTAAGTATGAATTTGGTGCACAAGACGTTGCACGCTTATTTAATGACCCAGAGCAGAATAATGAACAAGTTCATTAAGTATTAAACAATCAACTTCTATAAAGTAGTTAATATTAAAACCTGATTTAGTCGTCAGGTTTTTTTTACATAAAGATCGCTATTCCTGTAAGACTTTCACGTCAACTTTCATTAATTTTTGTTCTACGTCTTGAACAAACTTTATACTCAAAAACAACGTTTTAGGCTAATTCCTTTTGTATTGTAAAGTATTTAGTCAAATATTTATTAAATACGTGGTTTAAATCACACCTAAAGATAATGTACAATCGCGTCAGCCAAGAGGCTACATTACAAAACCTTGATGTAATTAACACATATTACTTACCACCCTTAGGAGCTGAACAATGACCGTCGCCACTGCTGGTAACAATACCACTATCGATTTAACGCAATATGGTATTAACGACGTCCAAGAAGTTATTTACAACCCTTCATACGATTTATTGTTTGAAGAAGAGACTAAAGCTGAGTTAACAGGCTTCGATAAAGGCGTTATAACGCAATCGGGTGCTGTCTCTGTAGATACTGGTATTTTCACAGGCCGTTCGCCAAAAGATAAATACATCGTTCGTGATGATGTAACTCGCGATACAGTTTGGTGGTCAGATCAAGGTAAAAATGACAACAAGCCAATGAGCCAAGATACTTGGACATCATTAAAAGGCTTAGTATCAACTCAACTATCAGGTAAACGCCTATTTGTTGTTGATACTTTCTGTGGTGCTAATGAAGATACACGTTTAAAAGTTCGCTTCATTACAGAAGTAGCTTGGCAAGCACATTTCGTTAAAAATATGTTCATTCGTCCAAGCGAAGAAGAACTAGCTACATTCGAACCTGATTTTGTTGTAATGAACGGTGCAAAAACAACAAACCCAGATTGGAAAGAGCAAGGATTAAACTCTGAAAACTTTGTTGCCTTTAACTTAACTGAGCGTATGCAGCTGATTGGCGGCACTTGGTATGGCGGCGAAATGAAAAAAGGTATGTTCTCAATGATGAACTACCTACTACCTCTTCGTGGTGTTGCTTCAATGCATTGTAGTGCAAATGTTGGTGAAGATGGCGATACAGCCGTATTCTTTGGTTTGTCAGGCACAGGTAAAACAACTTTATCTACTGATCCTAAGCGTCAGCTTATCGGTGATGATGAACACGGCTGGGATGACAATGGCGTATTTAACTTTGAGGGTGGTTGTTACGCAAAAACAATTAACCTAAGCGAAGAAAACGAACCTGACATCTACCGTGCAATTCGTCGTGATGCACTATTAGAAAATGTAACTGTTGGTGCTGACGGTGAGATTGATTATGATGATAATTCAAAAACTGAAAACACACGTGTTTCTTACCCTATTCATCACATCGAAAATATCGTTAAACCAGTATCAAAAGCCGGTCATGCTAAGAAAGTAATTTTCTTAACAGCTGATGCGTTTGGCGTATTACCTCCAGTGTCTAAATTGACACCAGAGCAAACACGTTACTACTTCCTATCTGGCTTTACAGCTAAATTAGCAGGTACTGAGCGTGGTATTACAGAACCAACACCTACGTTCTCTTCATGTTTTGGTGCAGCATTCTTAAGCTTACACCCAACACAATACGCTGAAGTATTAACCAAACGTATGGAAGATGCTAACGCAACAGCTTACTTAGTTAACACGGGCTGGAATGGCACAGGTAAACGTATTTCAATTAAAGCCACTCGCGCTATTATTGACGCGATTCTTGACGGTTCAATTGATAAAGCTGAGTGTCAAACTCTACCTCACTTCAACCTTAGTGTGCCAACACAGGTTAGTGGCGTAGAAGGTGATATTCTTGACCCACGTGATACGTATGAAGATGCTGCACAGTGGGAAGAAAAAGCACAAAACTTAGCGCAACGCTTTGTTAATAACTTTGAGAAGTTTACTGATACGCCGGAAGGTAAATCATTAGTAGAAGCTGGCCCTAAGTTATAATCAAGGTCTAGCCATCAAAAAGCCGTCGTAACAGACGGCTTTTTTAATGGTACAATACAATTTTTAAACGCTTGAATACATTATGACTGATTTGATAGAGAAACCCACAAAACCCCTTGATGACGATTGTTGTGGTGGTGGTGCTTGTGCACCTTGTGTTTGGGATCATTTCTATGACCAGCTGAGTGAATATCGAAAACAACAACGTGAACTTGCCGCTGCACAGACAGTTACCTCCGACCTCTCCAACCCACCTTAAGCCATAGACAACCAAATAATAGCAAAACTACATGTCGTCGCTACAGCCCAAGATAAAGACCGCAATACGTTTTTATCGATATAATACATAATGCTATAAATGATCCGTGCAATGACATGAATTAGGGCTAGATTGACAATCAGATCACTTGTTGATCCTGTCGCTAACGCAGCGACTATAGCACTACCAAAGATTATCAATGACTCAAAAGCATTCTGATGAGCGGCTAACGCTCTAGCGCCAAAACCTTTCAATCGAGATTGTTGTTCTCTTGGGTTACAATTATCATAACCTCCGAGTTTATTCATAGCGATAGCTACAGGTACCTTGGTCAAGTAAGGCAGTAACGCCGCGATAAATAGTAAAATAATTAGTGTATTCATTAATTTCTCGATAAAAAATATATAGTCTAATAGTAATAGAAAAAATGGTTATACTCAATCAACGTAAAATTTATGGGGTCATTAATTGAAAATTATTAACGGTGTATTATTACTAATTTTTAGCTTAATTACCTGCCAAAAAACATATGCAAAACCTATCGCATGGCCAGATATTGAATATATCATTCAAAGCTTCTTTGAAGTTGGTTTAGGCTCAGAGCATGGAACCAGTTCCAATCATAACTTGCGAAAATGGCGTGAGCCTCTTCGTATATATGTAGAGCATCAAATTGGTGATAAACAGCTACACGATCAACTTTTAAACGCTCACATACAACAATTAACACTCATTACCAATATCGATATACAACGTGTGAATAACATAACAGACGCCAACGTCTTTTATTATTTTACTCGACAATCGGCACTTCAAAGTTTAGTCAAAACTAGATTAGGTAATACAGCTACTGAATATCTCCATGGGGCTATTTGTCTTGCCAGTGTCAAAACTGACTCTAATAACGCGATTACTTCCGCCCATATTTTTATTCCAGTTGACCAAGCACGCATGCACGGAAAACTCGTTGCGTGTATTGTTGAAGAACTAACTCA
>Ga0209395_1002720_pt1 | contig 22684 bp, 16 predicted proteins | sample GOMGulsemesocosm_3_FD_184635 | JGI IMG/M metagenome (GOLD analysis project Ga0209395, IMG submission 184635) | Methane-oxidizing microbial communities from mesocosms in the Gulf of Mexico - GOM9D Gulf of Mexico (SPAdes) (version 2) | ecosystem: Environmental > Aquatic > Marine > Cold seeps... | reverse complement strand
AATGGCGCTTGTAAGTAGGGTGCATCACCAAAGAGAATCAAACCTAATCGGTCATGTTCACGTCCTTTAACAAAATTATTAAGCACTTCTTTAACGGCAACTAAGCGGTTTACTTTCTCGCCTTTTTCTTGATTGCTTGTACTACTGTTTACGTTAGTATCTTCATTACTGTCATTTGTAGAGTCAGTGAACATATGAGGTAAGGTAAAATCTTCAACTGACATAGAGCCAGACAAATCTACAGCAACCATTAAATCTCGGGCTGACTTTTCTTGCTTTATCGGCGCGCCTATCATCTCCGGTTTAGCAATGGCTGTGACAATACAAAGCCATGAAAAAGCGATGAGCAACCGTTGTAAATTATTGCGGTTAAGTAAAACAGCACCGCTTTGTGGCTTTTCACCGGTAACATCTACAAGGCGCGCGAAGTAGGGCACTTTTAATGATGATTTACGCGCTTTATAGGCAGGGGCAAATAACACTATAGGGATAGGTAAAAAGATTAATAAAAATGCCCAAGGGTAGGCAAACTCGATCATGTTTGCTCTCCTAAGTTTTTTGCTAACTTTTGTTTACTCAACTGATGATATTTAATCCATAGTTTAATTTGTTGGCAAAGCTGTTTTAAAGCACCATTAAACTCCTCATCGTTCAACGCTAGTCTAGGTTTATAAGCGAGTTGGCTTAATAATTTTTCAGACGACAGGGGCGTAGCTTGGTCGCTAAACTGAGTCTTAGTGCAATGCTCATCTAGCCATGAAACCCAAGCATTACCTGATAGTTGGATTATTTTATCTGGTCGAGTTATAACCATTTCTGCATTTTGATTTGAATGCTGCTTGCTAGTTAGCTCACAAGCTAAAAGTGCTGTTTTACGAAGTAGCGCTGGTAATTGCCTGACATCTTCTTCATTTGTTAACGAGCATTGTGCCAGCCAAGCTAAGGCTTCACGGCGATAAGCGTTGTCTTGGTAGCTCTGCCATCGTTGATAGCCTTTCTTTATTGTGAACAAAACCAGCAATAGAAAAATCAATTGCCACGCAAGTGTTTGTGGAAAAAAGCTAATTGCTTCAGGGCTGGTTGTTTCTACTATTTTATCGAGTAAATAGTTACCCCAAGGTTTATCAAAACTCATGCTTTAGCCCCCATTTTGGTATGGCTTTGATGACCAAGGGCTTTGCGTAATTGTTGTTCAACCGGGGTAATGGTGTCTATTTCGATGAGAGGGATGCGGTATTTTTTTGCCGCACTCACGTAGCTTTCTAATTGACGAGTAATTTCAGCCTGATAGTTTTGTTGAAATTGTTTCTTGTCAGATGAAAATTGAATTTGCTGCTTACCATCACTGACCACCATTTGTGACATTTCAGGCAGTTTTAATTCGAGTGGATCAGCAATGTGGCAGGCGATAACTTCGTTATGCTGTCTAAGCTGCTTGATATAATCAGTACTATTGTCGTTAAAACCGTGTCCGTCACCAATTAATATTATTAAACCATTATGACTCGACACCTTATTTAAGGTGGCTAACATCTTGTTGTAAGACTCACTATCATCATTTTGTTGATTTGAACTGCTATCAAGAGATAATTCATGATTTTTCTTTAATACTTCAGAGAGTAGGTGCACAACATGTTGTCTACCACGCTTAGCGGGAATGACTTTTGTTTCTTGGTCGTTGTAAACTACAGCGCCAATGCGATCGCCACTGTCACTTATTTGCCAAGCAATTAGCGCAGCAAGCTCAGCGGCAATAACTGATTTCATTTTATCTGTGCTACCAAAAAACATGGTCATGCGTTGATCTACGGCTAGGTAAACATTACGCTCACGCTCTTCAGTGAAAACCTTGATGTGCGGCTTGCCGGTTCTTTGCGTGACCTTCCAGTCCATTGAACGAATATCATCCCCAGGACGATAATGCCTTAACTCTTCAAAATTTAGCCCTCGACCGCGCAGTTTAGAGGCATTTTTGCCACTTAATGCGCTATTGGCAGGCTGATTGGGACTGAAACTAAAACCTTTAGCTAAATATTTAAGTCGACGTAATTCATTTAAATCAACATAAATTGCAGAGCTAGGCTTTTTGTCTGAAGTATTTGTGTCCATGGGAAACCCTAGGCAACAGCCACCTGTTTGAGTATTTCATCAATAACAGCATCTGCTGTTATGCCATCAGCAAGTGCGTCATAACTTAGTACTAAGCGGTGTCGTAGCACAGCGTGGGCAACAGAGCGTACATCTTCTGGATCAACAAAGTCTTTGCCATTTAACCATGCATTTGCACGCGCACATTTATCTATAGCAATACTCGCCCTTGGGCTTGAGCCCACAGTTAGCCATTGCTGTAGTGGTGAATCAGGATAGCGCTCTGGTTTTCTTGTTGTCATCACTATAGCGACGATATAATCGATAATGGCTTGGCTACAATGAATATTGTGTATTTCATCACGGGCGGTAAAAATGTGTTCAGGGCTGATATTCTCAACCGTTTGAATAGTCTTTTCTTCGCTACGTACTAATTCAATAATTGCCGCTTCGGCAGCATCATCAGGGTAATCAAGATTAATTTTCATGATGAACCTATCCATCTGCGCTTCCGGTAAAGGGTAGGTACCTTCTTGCTCAATAGGGTTTTGTGTTGCTAACACCATAAATAATTCAGGTAACTTATAGGTTTTACCCGCAACGGTGATTTGTCTTTCTTCCATTGCCTCGAGCAGTGCCGCTTGTACTTTTGCTGGTGAACGATTGATTTCATCGGCAAGTAACAAGTTATTAAAAATAGGACCCTGTTGGAAGGTAAGTACGGGTTTGCCATTAACTTCTTGGTAAACCTCAGTGCCTGTTACGTCAGAAGGTAATAAGTCAGGGGTAAATTGTACTCGCCCTAAGTCAACCGCAAGGGAACGAGCTAAGGTTTTTATTGAGCGTGTTTTTGCCGTGCCGGGTAAACCTTCAAGTAAGATATTACCATTGGTTAACAAGGCAATTAATAATGAATCAACAACATGAGATTGACCAATAACGGATTGTTCAATTTGTGCCTTGAGTAGCGATAACTGTGCTAAAGCATTTGAAGGTGCTTGAATATTTTCTGTCATTAAAGACTCCTTTCTATAACTGTTGTTGTAGTGTTTGTATCACCGTAGCGGGTACTAAAGGTTGTAACTTGTTTAAGCATTGTTTGACATTTGAACTTTTATGACGAACTTGCATTTCACACAGTGCATACAAATGCTGTGGGTTATTGCTGAGTTTAAATGCCTGATACAAAGCCTTGTACGCTAGGCTAGGTCGTTCTTGCTCTAAACTTAAGCCATAGACGTAAAAATAATGACTGTTTTGCGGCGCTAGCTTGGTGGCCTTTGCTAAAAATTTTGCTGCACTGGTTTTATCTTTAATTCGAATATAAGCAAGGCCTAAATTGTAGGGCAGGCTGGCATCATCAGGGTTGGCTTTTATTCCTTGTTGTAAAGAAGTAATGCTCTGTTGATGTTGTCCTTGCTGATAATATACCTGACTTAAATTCAAATAGGCCTGGGCAAAGTTTACTTCTATAGAGATACCTTTTTTAAAGGCTTTTATTGCCTGTTGATAATTACCTTGATAAGCGAAAACAATACCCATATTTGAGTGAGCAAAGCTGCGGTCTGCATTAAAGCGCTGACTGTCAATATATTCATTAAGCGGCGGAGATAATAGTTCTTGCTGTAATTGAGATAAGTTGTTCCACAAGCTAGCTAAAGCAAAAGCAGCATTGATTCTAACCGCTAATACCTTATCATTTAATAATGGCGACAATACTCGCCACTTCTCAGCTCCTCGCATACTTTGTGCGCCTTCAATTGCACCTAAACGTATATATTCATCTGTGTTCTTTACCGCCCTAGCAATGGCAATAATAGTGTTGGTATTAGAAACGCTAGCCATTTTTGTCAGCGCAGATGCGCGAATGATGCCGGCATATGAAATAGTTTGAGATATACGAGATAACTCTGAAGCAACACCTTGAAGCTGTTGCTCATTTAACGCTAAGTTAATGGCAGCAAAGACAGGAACAAAATCTTTTTCCTCTTTAACAGTTGATTTAGGGTACCAAGCATTGACTTTTTTGGCGCTCCATTGGCTATTTTTATCTTTATGACAAGATAAACAAGTATCAGGTGTACCAAGCTGCTTTGCTAATTCAGGTGTTGGCATATGAAAACCATGGTCTCGCCTAGCATCTATTTCCATATAGGTTGTTTCAGGCATATGACAATTAACACATTGTGCACCAGCTGACTCTTCGGGGTGTTTATGATGTTTGGTTGATGCGTAGTTATCAGATTGATGACACTGCAAACAAAGTGTTTCAACAGGCAATTTTAACTCTGCCGTATGTGGATTATGGCAATCACTGCAAACGACGCCATTTTTATACATTTTAGATTGCAGGAATGAGCCATAAACAAAGTTCTCATTATACACTTGTCCATCGGGGTGATAATTGCTGCTGGAAATTAAATCCAGTAAATAACGCTCGCCAAAAGCATTACCTTCAACATGATTGTTATTACTTATTTGTGTACGTCTGCTATGGCATTGAGCACACACTAATACTTGCTGGCTATGGTCTATATTTTTGGCTGTTAAGGTTTTCTTATGCTCGAGTGTTTGCCAATTTTGCACCGATTTTGATAAGTCTCGAGTAAAACCTAAACCTTTATCTATGGCTTTGTTTTTTTCTGATGAGTTAGCCCAGCTTAAATGTTCACTTGCTGCGCCATGGCAACTTTCACAGGCGACATTTATTTCGCTAAACGTGGTGTTGTAGCTATTGGTAGTTATATCAAAATTTTTGTCTACATTGGTTGAATGACAATCGGCACACATGTAATTCCAGTTTTGCCCGGTGTTTGTCCAAAAGAACTCTTGATGTTTTTTGTTCATTTTAGGATAAAGATTAAACCAACGTTGACCACCGTCAGCTTTAGCGCGAGAGTCCCATGCAAAAGGAATGAGTTGCACTCGGCCATCATCAAATTCAACCATATATTGCTGAAGTGGTGTATAGCCAAAAGTATACTTAATTTGATAATCGCGAAACTTACCGTCTCCACCTTGGATATTGACCCAGAATTGTTTGCCTTTTTTAAAGAAGGTATTGGGCTTTAAGGTTCGCTTGTCTTCAAAAGCTAAGGTAGCGTTATTAAAATCACCTAAAACACTGGCGTTATCGGCATGTTTCATCGACATATCATGGTGAGAGCCTTGCCAATCGTTATAGGATGTTTCATGACAACTTATACACGCTTTTGCACCGACAAAATCAGCTGCCATACTGGCTGGTGAAATAAGAGAGGTAAGTATAAAAAGTAACAACGCTAAGCTGCAATATATTGATAAATTTTTCAAGCGTTTATAACACTCCAGGACAAGAATGTAGTTCATTTAGTCTTTGTCCATCACTAATCTATAACCAATATCCGCCATACGGACATTATTGGTTGCACCATCACGCATAAAGACTAAGTTTTCGGTTGCTGAAAATTCATAACCACCGCCCCGAATGACTTTCATGGCCTTTTGCTTTGAGTAACTGCTATCTGTCGGTTTATTGCCATAAAAAGGGTTATGCTCTCTTGGCATGCGATAAACACTGCGGCTCATGTTATCTTGGCAAAACTCCCATAAGTTACCTGTCATGTCATAAATCCCCAACTCATTGGGCTTTTTTAAACCAACGGGGTGGCTTTGTCTTTTGGCATTATCACTATACCAAGCAACATCAGCGATGTTGTTTGAGCCACTATATTTATAGCCTTGTGATTTTTGTCCACCTTTAGCAGCATATTCCCATTGTGCCTCGGTGGGCAGACTAAATTTTTTCCCTGTGGCTATATTTAAGCGTTCGATAAAAAGTTGCATGTTAAACCAACTAACATTATTTACCGGGCAGTTAGCACATTGGTAATAGCTGTTATTCCAGCCCATGATTTGCTGGAAAATATCTTGAGTGAGCTCAAACTTACTAATATAAAAACCATCTAGGCTGACTTGATGAGCAGGGCGTTCACGTTTTCTTGCTTGCTCTGCATCAGAGCCCATTTCAAAGCTGCCGCCTTCAATCCAAACCATATTCTTTAATAAGTTTTTGTGTAGGGTATCGGGCAAGCTATATTTTTTCTCTGCAGGGGCTGTTGCGCTTTGCTGTGAAACGACTAACTCTTTATCAGTGTTTGTGCTACAGCCAAATAATAAAGAGAATAATAAAGAGAGTAATGGAAGTAATCTAAGGGCTGGTTTAACTGAGCGGAATGTATAATTCTGAATTAAGTGCATAGGATTGTATTTAAATAGCTTTGTAATAAGTAAATTGGCTAAGGTATTGATGAACAACGTTCAATAACTTAGCTAATTAACCTTGTATAGAAATAAATTTAAATGCCACTAAACAGTATCAGTGAGAGTGTTTAGTGACATTTAATAATCAAGTTTAAGCTAGCTTTATGGTACGAAGCTACCTGGTTTTTGGCGTTGTGGGAATTCTTTAAAGGTTGCTTTAAATTCTCCTACTTTCACCATAGCAGGAGCCATTAAGAACATATGCTCTGCCCACCATTGACCGTAACCTTCAGATTCATGATCCATCCGTTCATAAGGGTCCATTCTTAAGTTAAAGATTTTAGGTGCACGAAGTGTTGTCCATGGGTTTTGCCAAACTTCTAAACCGTGAGCTCTTTGCTCTTTGAAAACAAATTTGTATTGGTTGAAACGTAAACCAACAATATCACCAGTATCTGAAGAATAGATAAACTCTTTACGAGGACCTTTTTTAGACGTATCTAAAAAATGAGGTAAAAAGTTATAGCCATCAAGATGTACTTTGTACTTAGTGCCATCAAAGGTTCTGCCTTTTTTCAATTTAGCTTTTACCTTATCGTCACCAACTGCTGCCATAATCGTTGGCATCCAATCCATCATAGCGATCATTTCGTTAGACACTTGATGTGGTTTGATTTTGCCCGGCCATTTTACCATCATAGGTACACGGTAACCGCCTTCCCAGTTAGTGTTCTTTTCCCCCCTAAATGGTGTGTAACCGCCATCTGGCCACAAGGCTAATTCTGCACCATTATCCGTGGTATACATAACGATAGTATTATCAGTAATTTTAAGCTGGTCTAACTTATCAAGTAGTTGACCTACATGGCCATCATGTTCAGCCATACCATCGGCATATAAACCTTGGCCAGTGACACCATCAACTTCTGGCTTTAAGCGAGTCCAAACATGCATACGGGTAGAGTTAAACCAAACAAAGAACGGCTTTTTAGCAGCATGGGCTTTATCAATGAATTTAAGGGCAGCGCCTAAAAACTCTTCATCAATAGTTTCCATGCGCTTTTTGGTTACTGGTCCGGTATCGGTAATTTTACCATCGGCAAATGAATGGATAGCACCACGTGGACCAAAACGTTTTTTAAACTCAGGATCCTTTGGATAGTCTGGATGTTCTGGTTCATCTTCAGCATTTAAGTGATAAAGGTTACCAAAGAATTCATCAAAACCATGGTTTGTTGGTAAATGCTCGTCTTGATCACCCAAGTGATTTTTACCAAATTGGCCGGTCATATAACCGTGAGCTTTTAATAATTTAGCTATGGTTGGATCTTTTTCATGTAAACCTTCTTCAGCACCAGGTAAACCAACTTTGGTTAAACCTGTTCGCATAGGGTGCTGCCCGGTAATAAAACCAGCACGGCCTGCAGTACAACTTTGATCGCCATATGAATCAGTAAATAAAATACCATCATTGGCAATACTATCAATATTAGGAGTTTTATAACCCATAATACCGCGGTTATAAGCGCTGATATTAAATGGGCCTATGTCATCACCCCAAATGGCGAGTATGTTGGGCTTTGAGGTATCGGTAGTTGCCATTGCTGCACTTGATGCGGCAATTAACCCTAAACCTAAAGCCAGCTTTTTAAACTTGCTACGAGTTACCATGTTCTTTCCTTATCACGGTGGAGGTACATACAGCTCAGGAACATATTGAGCAATATGATAATTATTATCATTGAAGATATTACACCATTATATTGATAAATCTAGCTTTATCAGAAGCTAAAAGGTAAAGGAATTGTACTGATATCAATGATGATATTTAATTGCATGTTTTATCTTTAAATGAATACAAGAATAAATTATCGTTAAGCTTCATCGTTAAGGGATTAGAAACAATGATAAAACAAAGAAAGATAAAGTTATGGCTATCGAGCGTTTCGCTAGCTTGTTTATTACCCGCATTAAGCTTACAAGCAGCTGAAAAGCCTAAACTCGTTTTGCAGATTACCGTTGATCAACTACGTGGCGATATACCTACAGCGTATTTAAATAAAATGGGTAAGGGTGGCTTTAAGTATTTATTAAATGAAGGTGTGGTTTATAAAGATGCCCACCATAATCATGCCAACACTGAAACTATTGTAGGACATGCAACACTTGCTACAGGTGCGTTGCCTGCTGTTCACGGTATGATAGGTAATGTTTGGTATGATGATAAGTTGCAGCGCCTTGTTTATAACGTAGAAGATTCAAAGTATCCGTTACTATCAGCAAATGCTGATGTGAATCAAAAGACAGAAATTGACCCAACCCAGCGTACTGCAAAGTCTTCAGGTCGCTCACCAAGTAATATACAAGTTTCGACCTTTAGTGATGAGTTAATGGTTGCCTCAAATGGCAAAGCGAAAGTATTTGGTGTCTCGGTTAAAGACCGTGGTGCTATATCGATGGCAGGGCACACTGGTAAGGCTTTTTGGTTTTCTAAAAAATCTGGGGAGTTTGTTACCAGTCGTTATTATTACGATAAATACCCACAATGGGTTAATGATTGGAATGCGGCAAAGCCGATGAAAAAATACCATCAAAAGGCGTGGCAGTTAAGCGACAAGCAAGACAATTATGTGTTTGGCAAACAAGATGATCAAGCTTGGGAAACAAAATTTCCGGGTTTTGGCCGCACCTTTCCACATCAATATGGTGATATGGACAATGCTTATTTCAATACTTTTTTAACCTTAAGCCCTGCAGGTGATGAGTTAACGTTAGATTTTGCCAAAGCGGTGGTGAATAACGAGCAATTAGGAAAAGATGATATTACCGATTATTTATCAGTAAGTTTTTCATCAACAGATTATGTTGGACATATTTTTGGCCCCTCAAGTTTAGAGGCCGAAGATAATATGCTTAGACTTGATAGAACAATAGCTAACTTATTGAAGTTTATTGACAAAAAAGTTGGTCTAGATAATACCTTAATTGTGCTGTCTGCCGATCACGGCGCAGCTGAAGTGCCTGCTTATTTATCAACACTGGGTATGAAAATAGAAGTTGTAGCACCAAAAACGTGGGATAAAACACCAAGTATGCAAGCGCTTAAAAAGAAATTTGGCATGGATAAAGCATTAATTAAAAGCTACTTTCATCCGTATATTTATTTAGACCGAGACTTAATCGAACGGCGTAAGTTGTCTCTTGAACAGGTGCAAAAGGCTGTTGCTATGGAGGTAGCTAAATTTGATGGTGTTGCACTTGCAGTAACCAGTAGTGATATTGAGCAAGGGAATACCCCGCAAGATTACCTACATACTTTAGTAGGAAACAATCACAGCAAAAACCGCTCAGGTGATGTTTATGTTGTACTGGAACCTCAGCGTTTTGTTGCTGATATGGAAGGATTAACAGTCGCTGCGACTCATGGTTCACCCTGGGGTTATGATACTTTTGTGCCACTTATCTTTGCTGGTTTTACTATTAACGATGAGGTTGTTTATGACAGAGTCAGCACCACAGATATTGCCGTCACACTATCGGCAATGCTAGGGATTAAAGCCCCATCAGGGGCTCAAGGGAACATACTGAAAAAGGTACTTGATGACTAATTCATTTTAAAGGTTAACTCTTTTAAAATAATTAGCTCTTTTTAAAGTGATTACTCATGCTCACGGCCGTTATGCCGTGGGCAAAAATACTGAGTAAAACCGTTAATACAATAATACTCAAGATATACTCATGACCCGTTTTTCCTATTTGCTCTAAGGCAATGAGGAGATAAAGAATAGAAGCTATTCCTCGAGGACCAAACCAAGCGATAAAAAACTTACTGTAATTTGATAACCCAGAGCCAATCAAGCAAATAAATACCGGCACAATACGAATTACCGTTAAACTAAGTAGTGCATAAATTAATGCTTTAACATCCCAAAAGGGCGCAAAGGCAGGGATAATAATTAATCCAAGAATAACAAAGACAAAAAGGGTGAACATTTGACCTTCTGTTTCACCAAACTCCTGAATCCTTGCACGTACGTTTGTGTCTTTTACCCCTAAAAACAAGCCTGCACAAAAAGCTGCAATAAAGCCATTTCCTTCAAATAGCTCTGCGGCCGCATAAGCTAATATAGCGATAGAAAGGCAGGTTAACCGTTGAAAAACACTATCCATCCAATCTTTTTTATGAGCAAATTCAATCATTCTGCCGCCAAAAAAGCCAATAGCGCTGCCGATGAGAGGGCCAAGGGTCAATTGTAGTGCCATAAATTTATACCAGTGGTCTTCATTTGATATATGGCCTAAACCACTAGCAATCACAGCTAAACAGACAAAAATAGGTGGAAGAGAGATACCGTCATTTAAACCGCTTTCTGTACTAATAGAATCACGAATATTACTAGGCACTGCTGGGCTTTTAACCACCGCTTGACCAAGTGCTGCGTCTGTTGGGGATAATATCAGGGCTAAAACAACTAAAAGCCATACATCATAACTAGGAAAGAAAACCACAGCTGTTATTGAGCCAAAGACCATAGTTAAAGGCAGACCAATACATAGCAACCTGATAGGTAGCCCTTGCAAACGGCTTTTTATATCCGTGAGCTTGATAAAAGAAGCATCAACAAAAAGAATAATAATTAAGGTTATTTCTGCCAGTAATTGTATAGCGTTGGCTTCAATATCTACGTGGAGCAGTGATAAACCCGCAGGGCCAAGTAGTAGGCCTATAGCGACAAAAACCATAGGTGCAGTGATAACCGAACGCTCAGCAAGTTTTGAAAACAGGCCAAAAAATAAAATTATTATTGCAGAGAGTACGATCAATTGATGATCTTGCATTAGAGAAATATCCTTATAATATACCTGCACCCTGAAGTGGAATGGGTATTAATAGACGATTATCAGTGAATAGTAAGGTAAGCTTATAGCTATTAACAACTCATTTATTTGAATTTATGCGCCGCTCTAGTTACCCAGAACAAGAAGTAAGCACTATTAATTGGCAAGCATTTAAGCTCATATTGCCCTATTTATTTGAATATAAAAAACGCATCGCTTTTGCCATGTTATGTTTGATATTGACAAAAATAGCCAGTGTTTACTTGCCTTTTATTCTTAAAGATATAGTTGATACCCTAGACGCCAATAGCTCAGATAAAGAATCTGCATTGGTGATCGTACCGCTAGGTCTAGTTGCTGCTTATGGCATGGTGCGTTTATCTATAGTTGTTTTTGCTGAGGTGAGAGATACTTTGTTTGGCCGAGTTACCGAGCGTGCTATTCGCCGTATTGGTTTAAAAGTATTTCGACATTTACATGCGTTAGATTTAGATTTTCATTTAAATAGGCAAACGGGCGGATTATCGCGAGATATTGACCGAGGCACTTCGGGTATCAATTTTTTAATGCGATTTATGGTTTTTAATATTGTACCCACGTTACTAGAAATAGTGATGGTGGTAACTATTTTGTTTATTAATTATGGCATTTGGTTTGCTGTCATAACCTTAGCGTCAATTATTACTTATATTGCCTATTCTGTTTATGCGACAGAGCTGAGAACACGTTATGTCAGGGAAGCTAATATAGCTGACTCTTCAAGTAATACTCGTGCTATTGATAGTTTGTTGAATTATGAGACGGTTAAATACTTTACCAATGAAGAGTATGAAGCGCAGGCTTATGACAAACAATTGTCAACATGGGAGCAGGCAAAAATAAAAAATCGCCTGTCATTATTTGCTCTTAATGGCGGGCAAGCTCTTATTATTGCGCTTGCTATGACCGCCATGTTGGCACTCGCCGCTAATGAAGTCGCGCAAGGAGCAATGACCTTAGGTGATTTTGTGTTAATTAATGCCTTTATGATGCAGTTATTTATGCCGCTTAACTTTTTAGGTTTTGTCTATCGTGAAATTAAAGGCTCATTAGCGAACATTGAAAATTTATTTGGTTTATTAGATAAAAGTCCTAAGGTTGAAGATGTAAATAATGCGACTGAATTGCTGTTGATGGAGTCAGACGAAGCTAGCCAAGCTAATATAACGTTTAATAATATTAGCTTTGCCTATAACAAAAAGCGTCCAATCATTAAGGGAATCTCATTCAAGGTTAACGCCGGCGAAAAGGTCGCTGTGGTAGGACAAAGTGGCTCAGGAAAGTCAACGCTAGTGAAGTTATTGTTTCGTTTTTATGATGTTGATTCAGGCTCCATCACTATTAATAACCAAGAGATTAGTTTGCTGACTCAACAGTCATTGCGTAGCCATATAGGCATAGTGCCACAAGATACCGTGCTTTTTAACGATACGCTATTTAACAATGTTCAGTATGGAAATCCGCAAGCCAGTAAAGAAAGCGTTTTAAAAGCAATTGAATTAGCCCATTTAGCGGAATTTATTGCCAGTTTACCTGAGGGTTTAGAAACAGTCGTTGGTGAACGAGGTTTAAAACTTTCTGGCGGTGAAAAGCAGCGTGTTGCTATTGCCAGAACCATTTTAAAAAATCCACAGATACTGGTTTTTGATGAGGCGACTTCGTCCCTAGATAGCCAATCAGAGCAGGCCATTTTAACGGCAATTAATGAGGTTGCTAAAAACCGAACCAGTTTAGTCATTGCCCATAGACTATCAACCATAGTTGATAGTGATAACATCATTGTTATGAGTCATGGTGAAATTGTTGAGCAAGGTAATCATCAACAACTATTGGCACTTCAAGGGCAATACAGTAAAATGTGGCAGTTACAACAATCTTAGCTTATCCCTAAAAATAACACCTACAGAACAGAGTTAGCCAGTTATGAATAAAGAACAACAATCAGCATCACCAGAGCTAAGTCCGATTGAAGAAAGCGCTGAAATTAGCGCAACTAAACAGTGGTTGAATGAAATAATCATCGGTTTAAACTTTTGCCCTTTTGCAAAAAAAGAGTTTGTGAATAATACCATTTGTTATCATCAGTCTGCCGATGAGCAAATAAAACCCGCTTTGAAAGAGTTTGTGCAGCAATGTCATTTTTTAGAACAACACGATGAAATTGAAACGACTTTGCTCATTTATAGTGAAGGTTTTCGTAGTTTTGAGCGTTATTTAGATTTAGTTGATTATGCCAATGAATTGCTGATAGATTCAGGTTTTGAAGGTATATTCCAATTAGCCAGTATGCATCCCGAGTATTGTTTTGCTGATGATGATTTTGATGCAGCCAGTAATTTTACTAATCGTTCTCCTTATCCCATGATTCATATTATTCGTGAAGCGAGCATGGCGAAAGTACTAAAGGTATATAAAAATCCCGAACAGATCCCTGAAGATAATATAGCGTTAGCAGAGCACAAAGGCAGTCTTTATTTTCAAGATATTTTAAGCGCTATTCACAAAGCACATCCACAAAAGTAACTTGTTAAATAGGGTACTTTAACCCTAAAAGAGTTTAACTAATCAATACGCTAAATTACACTTTGTTAACGCATCGACTTGCTTAAAACTTATACACTACTTATCTATTGTTGAACTAGGCTAAGGCTAGAGTATGAGAACCAGTTATCATGGCAAAGAATACCGATTTAATTGTTTTGAAGAGCTTTGGGCCTTTTACCGCAGCATTTTAGAGCAACAATCCCATCGTCAATAAATGATGAGTAGTAGAGAATTTTTTACAGAGTGTATATGACTTTTGCTTGGCAAAGATCGCTTTATTCTTTTTCTACGGTAAAATGAGGCACTTTTTTATTAAAGCCCTTATTATCTATGTTTGCCTTCGAACAGTTTTTACTTATTGCTACAGTACACTTATTTGCGGTAGCAAGCCCGGGCCCTGACTTTGCGCTTATTTTAAAGCAAAGTATCCGCTATAACAGACGAATTGCTATTTACACCAGTTTAGGTATTGCTGCGGGTATAATATTACACGTAACTTATTCGTTAGTAGGTATTGGCCTGTTGATTGCGAGTGATGAACGCTTATTTACCGCCTTAAAATACATAGCGGCAAGTTATTTTTGTTATATAGCTTGGCACTGCATTAGAGCTAAAAAGCCCTTTAATGACACCGCTGTAAAAGAAAACAAACACCAAAATACTGAAACATCTACACATCTTGATGAAAGCCAAGGCACAAATAACGACAAAGTACCGTCAGCTAAAAAAGCATTTTTCACCGGTTTCTTAATCAATGGGTTAAATGTCAAAGCGACCTTGTTTTTTGTTAGCCTGTTTTCTGTTGTTATTGCCCCTGAAACCTTGTTAAGTATTAAAATCGCCTATGGCGCATATTTAGTTATAGCAACCGCGGCATGGTTCTGTTTTCTATCTTATGTATTAACCCAAGAGCGGGTACGTTTTGTCTTGCAACGAAAAGGTTATATTCTTGATCGTGTTATGGGCTACATCTTATTATTTTTGGCTATTCAGCTGGTATTAAGTGACTTAAGTTGATACCAATTTGATTAAACTTCGTCCCTACTCAGAGCTACAGTGATGAGCTTAGAACACACAAAATTTGTTAAATATAGTAATTCTATAGTTAATTAATTTTGTTATGTTATCAGTTTATCAATGAGCTCCCAAAGGGCGAGTTTAAAAGGTTAATATGCTGCTTTATTGATTTTAATAAGGGAATAACCATTATCTACAATCAATGCAATGCCTCTAAACCTTTTAATTCTCGCTGAGTGGGAAAGAACTTAATCAACTTGGCATGATTGTCTTTACGTTTATTGTGCCGTGGAATTTGCGTTATGAGCAATCTGTTTGCTTTTCAAGTATAATACGCCGCAAATTAAGTTTTACTGTATTAAAAGGGTTAGCTTTGCCAGAAGAAAATAGGATTGTCTCAATGGGTGGTAGTGTCGAACGTGCTGTAAAAGGCGAATACTCAATTGATGTAAAAGCGGTGTTAACAGAAGCATGGCAACAAACGTTAAAATCAAGAATGTCGATTAATCTCGGGCTATTCCTTGTTTTAGTTTTTGGCATGATAGTGTCATATATTGCCAGTAGTTTTTTTGGTGGTATTGAGCAAGTAATTAAAGATCCTGAACTACTGCAGCTTGTAAATATTATTGTCACCATTGCAGTGTGGCCATTTATTGCGGGTATTGAAATGATGGGCGTACTTCACGCAATAAACAAACCGACACAGGTAAATATGGTTTTATCCTTTTTACACCGCGGTAGTTGGGTGGCACTTTGTGCGTTATTAACGTCTTTGCTTATTAGCATTGGTTTTCAGTTATTAATTATACCAGGAGTCATCTTGGCGGTATTATTATCACTAACCGTACCATTAGTTGTAGAGAAAAAATTCACCCCAATGCAGGCGATTATTTTATCCATTAAAGCCTTGCGGTTTAAAATAGTTCCTTTACTTGTAATCTATTTAGTGTTGTTTATGGCATTAATTTCTTTAGTATTTCCTATTGCCTTATTAATAGAGTCAAGTTTGGCACCAATTTCAATCATGGTGTTTTTATTTGGTTTCTCATATTTAGCGCCTTGGTATTACAACATTAAAGGTGTGTTGTACCGAGAAGTCTTTGGTGTTTATGTTGATGAAAATACCGTAAATCAAGACTTGAGTGAACATGCAAAGAAAGATTCTGATCATAATGGTTCAGATGATACTTTTTCCGCTTAACTTTTATCATAAATAAGGAACTTTTATGAAAAAAATCATATTCATTCGTTTTATATTTTCCCTCGTATTAATTGTTGCTGTCGTTGCACCTTTTACTTTTTTAGTACCTAAACCTTTAGTTGTGGTTACCGAAATAAAGGTTCAACCAAAGGTCGTTGAAATTGTTGTCCCTGTCGTGGAAAAAGTGAAAGTTATAGAGCCACCGTTACATAGTGTGGACTTGCCTGATTTTGCTGCCATTTATGATATACCAACAAAAAAGCGTAAGTTTTTTAACTTTATCCGTCCAGCGATTGACGCGAAAAATTCTCAATTAGCTCAAGATAGAGCAAACCTAGAATATTGGCATGAACAGATATCGTTAGGTTTAGGTTTAAGTGATGAAGAACAAGTTGCACTGAACGGCTTTATCAAGCTTTATCGTATTAATAAAGAAAGCTCAACTTTGCAGCAAATTAATGATTTGTTGGTACGTGTAGATGTAATACCTACCTCATTAGTCTTAGTACAGGCCGCCAACGAATCGGCTTGGGGAACATCACGATTTGCTCGTATAGGTTTAAACTTCTTTGGTATTTGGTGTTATCGCACGGGTTGTGGCATGGTGCCAGGTGGCAGAGATACTGGCGCTAAACATGAAGTTGCCGCTTTTCAAAGTGTTGATGCGGCAGTATCCGGATATTTTAACAATATAAATAAACATAACGCTTATCATGTTTTTAGAACAATACGTAGTGAGTTAAGGGCACAAGACCAACCGCTTGATGCTGAGATTTTAGCAACAGGTTTGTTGCCGTATTCTGAGCGAGGCGCTCAATATGTTTTAGACCTCACTGATATGTTACGCCATAACCAGCGTTATTTCGTTGCACCAAGTAACCAGACTGCATTGGCGGATTAATGAATTATTAGTTAGCTTTCTACTCGGCTAACTGTTGATGATAAACCCTTAAAACAAAAACGGCCACCGTCTAAGACGATGGCCGTTTTTGTTTTTATACACTTGCGTTTTTACACCAACAGTTAACTATATCCTATGGCGTAGAGCCAGTGATTACTTAACTTCGACTACATTAAGTAGATGTTCATCGCTAAGGTAACTTTTTTTACTTTCAACGGAATCTGTTCCAACGGGCACTTCATCAAAAGCAGTATCACCGCCATTTATAATACCTGAATTACTATCAATAGTAGCAAAATCAAAAAGCTTACTATCACATAAGTGTGAAGGAACTACATTTTGCATCGCGGTAAACATAGACTCAATTCGGCCTGGAAATTGTTCTGACCAACCAATAAGCATCTGTTTAATATTTTGTCTTTGCATATTGGGCTGAGAGCCACATAAATTACATGGAATGATAGGGAATTGTTTGAACTCACTATATTGAATCAATTCACTTTCTTTACAAAAGGCTAAGGGACGAATAACAACATGTTCACCATTATCAGAAACAAGCTTGGCCGGCATTGCCTTCATCTTTCCGCCATAAAACATATTAAGCATTAACGTTTCAATCATGTCATCACGGTGATGGCCCAAAGCTATTTTTGTAGCGCCTATTGCTTTGGCTGTTTTATATAAAATAGCTCGGCGTAGTCTTGAACACAAACTACAGGTTGTTTTACCTTCTTCTACTTTTTCTTTAACTATCCCGTAAGTATTTTCTTCAACAATATGATATTCAATACCTAATTTGTCTAAATATTCAGGCAGAATATGTTCAGGAAAACCTGGTTGTTTTTGGTCTAAATTAACAGCAACAAGATCAAAGTGAATTGGTGCGGCCTCTTTTAGCAGCATTAAAATGTCGAGCATGGCATAGCTATCCTTGCCACCGGATAGGCAAACCATCACTTTATCGCCATCTTCAATCATGTTGTATTGCGCGATGGCTTGACCAACATTTCGTCTAAGCTTTTTTTCTAACTTAGATAATTGCACTTTTTGGATTTGTGTTAATTTGTTCTTTGGTACGTTTAGCTGTGCTGAAGTCATGCGTCTTACTTTATTGATTGAAATTGACGGCGCGAATTATAACAGTTAGATAATTAATACCCAATGGAATAATGCATTGAATATATACCCAAGCTACTTGAAGATGCTAGTTTCAGGACGCCTGAGCTAATCATGATCAAGGCGTATCCTTTTTATTAATGGTTATTCCCTTGAAAAAGGAGGCAACGAAGGGCATGGTAAGCCCAGAAATCCCCGCAGGACTGGTTTAAAAACGATTTATGCCGCGTTATTGATTTCGACAATGGAACGGCCATTCTCTTCAATCAAATTCTTGCTTAAATACGTTTTTAATTCCAGCTGAATCCTGCATTTTCATGTGGCTTGGGCATAGAAGGAAGATTTAAGTCATATTGAAATAGCGTCACAAAAACGCTTCCCTTTGTTTATATAGTGCTGCATTAATAAAAAACTACGGAGTTTTTAAATAAACTTAACAAGCCAATTAGATGGGGTAAGATCCAGAAAATACTAATTCAAGCGGTTTTGTTATCAAAAGTAATTTAATAAAAAGCTGAATGCTGTATATTTAACACTCTGAAGTAGCTCCCATGCTTCCAATATAATGCACCCCAATCAGTATGGTATTAATATTTTGAATTTATTGACGATTAAAATTAAGTTGTTACTGTTTTTATTGCTATTTCCTACCTTTGTCAGTGCATCTCAAAAAATACCTTTAGCACTAGATAAATACTTTGCTCAAACATGGGATACCCGTGACGGTTTGCCCCATAATACGATTAATGCTTTAGCCCAATCTGCAGATGGTTACCTCTGGATAGGTACTTGGGAAGGGTTAGCTCGCTTTAATGGTCGAGAATTCAAAATTTTTATTCGAGGTTCGGCAACCGGTCTACCTGATTCAGCCGTTAAAAGCCTAACGTCAGGCGCTAATGGTGACTTATTAATTGCCGGTGCCCGTGGCGGGTTATCTGAACGAAAAAAGAGGGCTTGGCAACCGAGAAAAGGTGCAGCTACTTTAATCAACCATGCGATTTATGATAATGAGCAAGGAATTTGGTTGGGCTTAGAAGAGAAAGGTCTGGTTTTTAGAGACAACCAAGCCGAACAAGACAAGACCATAATTGCGGACGTTCGGGTCTTTAAGATTGCTCAGGCCCGGGATAACACCCTCTGGCTAGCAACAAATAAAGGCTTGTATAGTGTAATAAACAAAAACGAAGTTACCCATTATGACTCAGGTATGGGTTTACCTGATACCCCAGTCTACACCGTCATGATCACTAAGCAGCAACAGTTAATCGTCGGTACGGAACATGGCGTTTTTACTTTGGTCAATAATCATTTTATTAGCCTTGACCCACGATTAAACACAGAAGCAGTACAGAGTTTATTGCAAGATAGTAATGATGATATTTGGGTTGGTACCACAAATAATGGCTTATATCGACTCAGTGATAACGGCCTTGAAAAACTAGATGATAACAAAGGCCTACCAAATAACCGTATAGTATCTATGGTTGAAGATAAAGAACACAGTATCTGGGTAGGTACTAATGCTGGCTTATTTAGATTACGAGAAGCTCCCTTTATTACCCTCACTACTGAACAAGGTTTGGCTGGTGATTATGTCCGTTCGGTATTATCTCACTCTGACGGTAGCTTGTTGGTGGGGAGTAGTAAAGGCTTGAGTAAGATCTCAGGCAATCAAGTTAAGACTATTGATCTTGGCGAAAATGAAAAAAGTATTTCAGTGTTAAGCCTTGCAGAAGGAATAAATGGTGATGTGCTAGTTGGTTCATATACTCAAGGGGTATTCAAGCTAGTAAATAACAAGTTAGTGCCAGATAAAAATATTAATAGTCGTTTAGAAAGTAACGAGGTAAGGTCGATATTGGTTGATTCTGAGGGGAACACTTGGGTTGGCACTACGGCTGGTATAGTAAAATTTTTGAAAACGGGTGAAGTGCAATACATCAACCAACAGTCGGGTTTACCAGCAAACTTTATCATGGCATTGGCTGAAGATGATTTAGGACAAGTTTGGATCGGTACTGGAGTGGGGGTGGCATCTTATCGCGCTGGTGTGTTGAAAACGTATCCACTTACCGATTCATTTGATGCCGAATATGCTTTTGGCTTTCATATCGAGCCTGATGCTGTATGGATGGCAACCGATAGAGGTATATTGCGCATTGATCTTGCCACCTCTCAAATTGATGGTATTACCAGAGAAAATGGCCTACCCATAGATAAGTTTTTTCAAATTGTCGTAGATAACTATGGTGCTTTTTGGTTAACAAGTAATCGGGGTGTTATAAAAATTGCAGGTCAGGAAATAGATAATATTCTGGCGGGCAAAGCTAACATCGTTGATTATCAAATTTTCAAAGAAGGGGCAGGCTTGCTCAGCTCTCAAGCGAATGGTGGCTCAACTCCTGCGGCTACTTTACATAATGATGGTACCATTTGGCTTGCTACTGCCAAGGGAGTGAGCCAAGTTAGCCAACATAGATTAAACCGCATGGCAGAGCAACAGCTGCCAGTGACCATTGAGCAGTTTATTGTCGATGGTAATAATTTTCCTATCCCAGAAGACGATAATATCACGTTGCCTGCGGGGGCAACTCATTTGGCTGTTTATTATGCAGGTTTAGGTTTTTTAAATTCAGATCGCATCCAATATCAAACACAGTTGATAGGCTTTAATAGCGACTGGCTTGATAAAAAGCATCAAACCTATACTGAGTTTACTAATCTTTCACCCGGACAATATACCTTTCAAATGCGCGCTAAATATCCTGATGGTAAGTGGCATGAACAAGTCGCATCGCTAACTTTTAATATTGAGTACTACTATTGGCAAACCAGAGTATTTAAACTGGCGATGATCATTATTTTTGCTTTGATGCTTTATACCGCCTATCGATATCGACTTATCAAAATTGAACTTAATGCAGAAAGGCTTGAACAACTTATCGCCAAGCAAACCATCGAATTGAAACAGCAGGCAAAATTATTTGCTCACCAAGCAACACATGATCAGTTAACGGGATTGCCCAACCGGCGTGCTTTTGATAACTGGTGTGAGAGTGACTTTACCCAGGCGAAAGTCAGTGAAAAAGGGCTTTCACTCGTTATCATTGATATTGACTACTTTAAGCGAGTTAATGATGGTTACTCTCATCTGGTGGGGGATAAAGTAATACAAACTATTGCTGAAATTTTATCGCAGCACTTTTCTCAACACAAATTAGATATAAAGTGTGCACGCTGGGGAGGGGAAGAGTTTACCTTGCTAATACCCACTATCAAAGAACAAGCCGTTGAAATTTGTGAAGAAGTACGCATTGTTGTGCAAAATTATGATTTTCATTCTATTGCTCATGGCCTCAATATCACCATAAGTATAGGGTTAACGGATAACATAGAGGCGGGTGAATATGACAAGGCAATCACTTTAGCCGATAAAGCCTTATATTTCGCAAAACATAATGGCCGTAATCAAGTGATAGTATACAGTCCTCAAGTTAGCTCAAAAGATAGGGTAATTGAAAGCTCTAGTCACATGGAGCGGAGAAAAACGGAGTACAGTACTTAGTGCTATTGAGAAAATTATTTGCCAAAAGAGCGGCCACAAAATACGCTGACTGATGGGGGAAGCTAATTTCTAAGGTATGCCTTCCCTCAGAAAACCCGCTTTACTAAGGTAAGTAAAGCGGCATAGTTAACATTTTTATATATTCCTTCATCTCGTATTTACCGTCTATGTTAGCTCAGTATCTTAATTACCACTGAAATCCTGAACTTTGATTGGTAACGGATATGTATGTTAGAATTGCACAATATCATTCTTTAAAATTATTAGGCGTATTTCATGTCTGAACACTCAATTATCGACATTTGTGTTGAACCGATAGAACTTTACAAATTACTCAAAATATCCAACATAGTTGGTGGCGGCGAAGCTAAAATCATGATCAGTGAAGGCAAGGTTTTAGTAAATAATGCAGTTGAAGTTCAAAAACGTAAAAAAATTCGCAACGGCGATATTATCGGCTACAACGGTGAAACTTTTAAGGTGGCTTATAATCCTAGCAAAAAATCAGCAGAGTTTATTAGTACCGTAATATCAGCGACTAAAAAAGCAAAACAGAAAAAAAGAGCTAAAAGTAAAAAACCGATTACTGCATCAGAGTCTGTTACAAAATCATCCAGCTAACGCTCGAAAATAAAGTCTATTTCACTTTTATTTATACGTTACGTTTTTCTAACTTAAAATAAATTACGGCTTTTATATTGGGGGAAATTGAATTCCCTGTGGATTTAAATAACCCGATGAAATAGATTTTAGATGATGACTTGCTAAGCTGGTTGCATTTTGTTTTATAGCAACTTGTTTAGCTGTCACCACGCATTATCCAAGCCGAGGGGGTAGACTCAAAACCAAGCTTAGCGTAATACTTATTAGCTTTTGGAGCAGCAAGCAGAACTAACATACATTCTTTTCCTAATTTCCCACGAGTCTCTCTGATAAGTTGCTTACCAATACCTTTTTTCTGAAATTTAGCATCAACGGCAAGATCTGATAGATAGGCAACATAAGTAAAATCAGTGAGTGTTCTCGATATTCCAACGAGTACATCATTATGCCAAGCTGAAACAGTGACACTTGCATTTTCCAACATACCTTTGAAAATTTCTGGATTATCTACCGGTCGTCTTTCACCTAA
>Ga0209395_1002718_pt1 | contig 22705 bp, 16 predicted proteins | sample GOMGulsemesocosm_3_FD_184635 | JGI IMG/M metagenome (GOLD analysis project Ga0209395, IMG submission 184635) | Methane-oxidizing microbial communities from mesocosms in the Gulf of Mexico - GOM9D Gulf of Mexico (SPAdes) (version 2) | ecosystem: Environmental > Aquatic > Marine > Cold seeps... | reverse complement strand
CATTCAATGCTTCACTATCACCTAAACGGGCTTTTTTTGCCATTTGTTCACCACTCTCGCCATAATGATTTTTAAAAAACTGGCCCGAGCAATAATCATCTATGGTGGCATTTAAGTAACTAAAGCCTCCTATTTCACCAGCACTACAATTTGTGCCCGCATAAAGGCTGTTCCGTACAATAACCCCTGCGCCCAAGCCTGTACCTATACACAAACCAATCATGTCTTGATAGCCTTTACCTTTACCTGAAATATGCTCGCCAGCAGCAAAGCAGTTAACGTCATTATTAATATAAACGGGTAAGTTGAGTCTCGCTTGTAATAAGTCTTTCAAAGGTATTTCCCGCCAAGCGGCAATATTAGTGGTATCAAAAACAATGCCCTTGTCAATATCAACAATACTTGGCACTCCAATAGCGACTGCAATCGTATCCGGCGTTTTGATTTCTTCAATACAGGCTTCAATAAAAGCTAAAGATTCACTGATACTGCTTTTAACTTCACTCTGAAAAGGTTTTTTAATACTGTGTTCTATTTTACCCTGACGATAGCGTCCGGTATGAATTTTGGTGCCACCGATATCAAGCACAATAATTGTATAATTTTCCATGGGTAACCTAAGTAATAAAATATATGATAAAAGATGTTCTTATTTTGCAGAAAAAATCAGCCGACAATCATACTTTTCCACTCAATAGTTATACTTTCCTACCAGCCCTTTAGCATCAAAAAATGAAAATAAAAAAACAACTATAGTGATGTGTATATCACTATGATTTTATAATAAAAAGTTGGCTTTATAATGATTTTTATTCATAGAGTAAAAACGTTATGTCAAAAAATTTGCATAGATGACAGGCATAAAAAAGCCCAGAAAACATGAAAATATTTACTGGGCTTACTCAATCAATAAAGCGTTATAAAATACTAAAATAGCTTTCTATTTAAAGAGATAATTATCCACAAGGTTGTGTGTTTTTCTGCCAAGGATTACCCCAAGGTTGATCAACTGGAACTTCGTTTTTGCTCCACCATTTTGCCGTCCAATTATACCCCTCATAAGAAACTACTGAACCTTTAGGGTAACCAGGGCTTGCATTCCATGCATCTTTACAAACGTTAGTATCAACGGACTTAAATCCAGCATTAATACTGGTATTGGCACTAACATTTTCAAGCAAGTATTGATCATTCACTACCGTAACGGCTACACCATCAACCGTAACAACATCCAGTTGATAACCCGAGTCAGCGGTAAAGGTGTATAACAAACTTGACCCTGCATTGACTTGGCTATCTCCGATTGGTGAAATAGTACCGTTAAGCCCTGCACTTGCAGAAAGTGTATAGGTAACAGGATTAATGTCATCAGCAACAAAAGTCACTGCTATCGTGGTATTTGCTGTAACGTTTTGCACTTCATACTGGTTATTAATAACCTGCACCTCAGCACCGTTTACTTTAACGAATTGCACTTTATAGTTAGCATCAGGAACAAAATTAAATAACTGGTTTTTGCCCTCAACAACACTCACGGCACCACTTGGAGAAATACTACCATGTTGACCGCTTGATGCTGTAACTACATAGTTGCTGACAAGTTCATTACCAAACGTTGCTTCAATCACATGGTCTCCTGTTACATCACTAAATGAATAACCATTAATAGGTAGGGGTAAAACCACAACTCCATCAACAGTTACTTGCAATAGTTGCTTGCCATTATCAGGGCTAAAGGTAAAGGTTTCAGCTTGATGATCTTCAACCGCCACCGCACCAACACTTGGCGTCATCGTACCGTAATATAAAGTTTCAGTACCATTACAACTCACACCTGAGTCTCCCCAAGGTCCCCATTGCGAAGCACCTGGGGCACTATTTGAGTTATACCAACCGGAAGTCCACGTTTGGTCTTGGTAGGTAACTTTATCACCTTCTTGGTAAGTTTCTGATGCTTGCCATGGCGTATCAGTACACTGGCCAGTCACGGTATGTGGGGTAATAGACGCTTGGATAATATTAGGAATATCATCTAAAGCGCGCGGGTTTTCTAACCAGTCAACGACTTGTTTATGTGAGGCTAAACGTACATCTGTTTGGCTCGCTGCATATTCAACAAAACGCTTTAAAGCAATAGCGGCTGGGCTAGTTGCTGATTGATAGTTTTGTGCGTGTATACCAATAGTTAATGGCGCTTTATTGCCTTGAAGGCGTAAATCTAAACTATGTTTCCAAATCGCAAAAATATCATTGGCATCATTTAGTTTGGCTGACACCAATAAGTTATAATCAAACGCTGTAATCTTGCCACTAGCCATATCAAAGTACGGCATGTTAGCTTTTACCTTAGCGCGTAAATCATAGGGTAAGCCATCTTCATCATCAGCAGGTACTATCCAAGGAGAAACAGGGATTTCCCATAGACCATTATAGTTACCGATAAGAAATGGCACACCACCCGCTTTATCCCAAGTGGTTTTATGGATAGCACCTGGAGATCCCGCATCCAACGTATAAGGCCAGTGATAATTACTGCCATCTAAGCCCGTTGCCCAGCCATCTTCAATACTGGTGTCATATAGAAAACCTTCGTCTTTAACGACGTTTATTACCGCATTGTTATACTCTAAACGAGGAGAACGAAAGCCAAAAATCTGATCGCGTGGAATGCCGGTACTAACAATATTCGCATTTGAAGTGGTAATTTCATTTAACCATGCAGCGTAAGACATCTCATAACCGACACCACCGCCATTGTGTGTTTGGGTATGATTGCCCATTTCATTACCGGCATCATAAGCCGCTTTCCATTGAGCCCCGACCGCGCCAACATAAGCACCAGTATTTAAGAAAGTCATTTTTGCTTTTTGACCATCTAAAGTAAACGGGTTATTACTACCCATAGGGTTAGTAGTATTGTTAACCAAGTCAGCCAACCATTTTACCCCAGAAACTTTAGAGTTATCATCAGAACTAATGGTTACGAACATAGGTACATTGTTAACATCTAAGCCGTTAGGAACAGACTTCATCGCAGGTCTTGCACCGTTAGTTGGTGGTTTAGCTATACCTTCTTTCTCTAAACGAGCAAGCGCCGCAATAGCATAAATCCCGGTTGCTTGACCAAAAATAGTCGGCTCTGTACCCGTATAGTTTGTCCAGTTATCGAAAAAGTTAATGCCCTCATCAACACCATCAACCATATCTGAAGTATTGAACTGATGCTCCCATGCATCTACTGCAATTTTAATATCAGGATCGGCTTTAACATATTTAGGCTTAGACGGACCATTAACCATAACACCTAGTGGATTTTTTTCTGGTTGTAGATGGTATATTTGACTATGATATTGTGTTGGCACTTTACTCAAACCAGTGGCATTAACAAAACTCATGCCCCATGGATTACGCCCCAACATATAATCAATGTTATTGAAGGCCATGCTATTGTAATAACTGTCACCATAATTCACTAAATCTTCGGCAACCGTGCCGGTAACATAGAGCATATTAGCTAGATTACCCCAATCAGGAATTTGTGCCGTACTCCAAATATTACCTTTTGCATTGGCATACTCTAAGTGGGTATCAAGTTCTATTTTCCCCATATGCATCGAAGCATTATCAACTTTACCTAAGGCTTTATATGTCATTAAAATAGAGTCGGTTTCACTATAGTAATAATCTAAACCTGAATAATATTCTTTATTATCGTAAACAAAAGCACCATGAGTATTAGCAAAATTAATTGCCTCATTTTTATAAGCGGTATCACCTGTTAATTCAAATAATCGCGTTGCCGCCAATGCCCTATCATTGTTAATACTTTCATCAAGATAAAAGTCATTCTTTGCATCTCGTTCGAAAGCATTTTGGCTTAAGACATCGTTTTGCATTGATCGTTTATATATAGCGATCGCTTTCGCTTGATATTGCGCGGCAAGATTAGCATCAAAAATTTGAAAAACTGCAGCACCGTGCGCTAACGCGGCAGCCGTAATAGCCATGTGACTTGGTGATAAAGCCGACAACGCTTCACGCTGACCATCGCGTAAATCGTTTTCAGGTAAACGCCAGTTAGCTAAACCAACGTGATCTAAACCCGTTGAAAGTTGAATAATGAACTCATCATTATCTGGCATTGTTTTCATTAAGTAATCTAGGCCAAACTTAATTTCGTCCAACATATCAACATATTGAGATTTGCTGTGAGTTTTAATGAAAATATCAGGGTTGGCTTGATATGCTTCTAACAATACGTTAGTTGTTTGTGCAATAGTTAGGGTAAATTTAATGTAATCACCAGCATCGTACCAACCGCCAAGCATATCAGCTTTTTTCCCAGTATCATCAGCTTTCCACTGTCCATTTTCCACTGCGCCATCAATACGATAATAAGGCGCCTGAGCATCACCTAAATGTGATATTTGATGATCTAAAGTATCGGTAGTACCACTACGTCTAACCCGTAAGATACGCAACATTTCATTAGCAATATGTCCATAAGGGTTATTTTTTACTGAGATATTTGCCGGAGTAGCTCCTGGAACAGTCAAAGTAAAATCACCTAAACTGCTCAGCGCACTAAAGTCTATTTCATAGTTATAATCTAACGCTGTAAATTTTGATTTTCCGGTAACCTTACTGGAAAAAGTGCCCGAAAGTACGGGGACTCCATCCTTAGATACACTCCATTTTTTTCCTTGTAAATCAGCATCTGACATCACTACCGCCACTTTGTCTCTTGCGGGAAAGTAACCAGCGAGGTTGTGTCGGATGAATGTATCAGCATATGCGGCTTGGCTTAAAGCCATCATGCTGGTGAAGGTGAATAAAAGTTTTTTCATCAGAGTTCCTTAATTAATTATTATTGTGATAAATATATGCACTTGTTGAAAATTGCTTAATTAGTCTGCAATTCAAATCAATCAAGCAGGGAAACTTTTCACTCCTATAACAATACTTTTCTACCTTAAAAATCTATTTAACAGTTTTTCAATACAAAAAAAGCACCTATTAAGGTGCTTTATATTGGTTAACAATCAATATTTCATCGTTATCCGATAGGTTCCATTTGCCAATAAAAATTAATTAATTAGCGAATTAAAAACATGCAGTTCAATATTTTGGGTAATCTGTTACTAGTACATAAAACCAATAACGTATTGATAAATAATAAAAAACAATAAAAAATAATAAGAAAAACACTATTTATTCTGTGTTTAATGAAGTAGGGTTTATGTGTTCAAGATATTTGATAAATATTGAAGCATTCAATGAAAAGCAATAGAGATACTTTTCTATTCTATTTCCGTACTTTTCAATTGGTTTTTGAAGAAAGGAAGTCACGATGAAATTAATGTTTGAAAAAGTGCTGCCGACACAAAACGCTTCATGGCGCTATTGGTTATACGAAATGGAGTGCATAGACTTTAATTGGCATTATCACCCTGAGTATGAAATAGCACTGACATTAAATAGTCAGGGACAAAGGTATGTCGGTGATAACATTGAAGCATATGGTGAATTTGATCTCACTATATTAGGTCCCCACTTACCTCACACTTGGTGTTCTACTCATGCAATAGATGGTCAGTCACAACAAGTCTATATTGCTCAAATCCCTGCCCCATGGTTAGATAACTTGATTAACGGCATGCCTGACCTTGCTTCAATGAAGGAGCTATTACTGTTATCCCGCCGCGGTATTCAATTTAGTATAGGTGTCGCAAAAGAAGTAACTTCATTATTTAAAATGATGGAGAATGCCAATCAAGCACAGCGTTTTATTGCGCTGATGCAAATTTTACAGCTCATGGTGAGCGATAAAAATGCACGGGTATTATCAAGCTTAAATTATAATATTGCGATTACTTCAGATCCCTCTACAGATAAATTAGATAAAATTATGCGGCATTTACATCAATATTATACCAATAACTTAATGGCTGAAGATTTGGCAAATTTAGTGCACATGAGCACCAATCACTTTCATCGTTTTATTAAGCAACGCACCGAGCAAACCTTTACCGAATTAGTAAATCAACTTCGTATTAGCAAAGCTTGTTCATTATTAATTAATACCACAATGCCCATTACCACTATCAGTGATACTTGTGGTTTTAATAACACCTCTAACTTTAATCGTCGATTTCTTCAACTTAAAGATATGCCACCTAGTCAGTTTCGAAAAAGATATATAACCAAAGGCTTAATCGCATAAATTCATCTATATCATTTTTGATGATTGCACCTCAGCGATTGTTAAAATCCCACACTTTCAAAATAATAAAAATGAATGTAGATAAAATTAAGTCGTTAATTTTTTCCATGCCTGCACAGCTTCAATTTGACCATTTTGAGATTTTATATAAAGATTAAGCAGCTTCAATTCATTACTTTGTCTTTCTTCAATGGGCTTAGCGGGTACTTCAATCAATGAAACACCTGACTGCTGCTTACAAATCTTAAAGTAGTCTTTAAACTCACTAACACTGGTGCAAGTTTTACTGCGACCTTGGTAAGCTTTTACTAAACTATGCACATCAAACTCTTTATCATTACAATGATAAATCGGGCCATCACCGCTTTTCCCTAAATGGAAAACATTATTACGCATATAAATAATAGTGACGTCTGTTTGATCTTTTAAGAAGTGAATAAGTTCGTTGAGTTGAAAGTGAAAACCACCATCACCAATGATAACCACAGCACGCTCTTTTAGTTCGGGAATTTGTTCTGCATATTGCTTCAAACGCTGCGCAACAACTCTAGCATAAGGCAAGGTTGTGCCCATAGCGCCGTACCATGGATTAGTGAGCCATGAACGACCGAGTATTGATTGACGTACTTTTAAACTATAACTGGCAAAGTACGAGTTGCCTACCTCAGGTAAATAGACGTAAGGACTTTCATCTTGAGCTTGTAAGTCATTGAGCGTTTGTGCCAAATTATTAAAATCAACATCGTCACCGCCTGCAGACAACTCAGTATTTTCTTTACTCACTTTAGTTTGATCTACAGTACCAAAATCAAATGACTTAATATTTTTCTCAAGTAACCCCTCAAAAATAACAACCAAATCTTTTTCTAATAATGAACCGCCTTTGAGCAGTGTCTTATTTTCAAAAGTCTCTATTTTATGTGTGCCCGTAGAAAAGGCAATATTACAATCTTGTGGAAAAATACTGGTGGCGACATCAATAACATAATCCGCCGACTTTTCAATATACTCTCGGCCTTCTGTTTGGGTAAATATACCATTGTAAGCACCAAGACAAAGCGGCGCATATTCATCAAAAAGTCCTTTAGCAAACCAAGTGGTTGCATAGGGAATATTAAACCGCTCAGCAAAAGTAATAATTAAACTTTTTAATGCCTCATTATGTTTTAGCCGATCACCTAAATACAGCATTGGCGCTTTAGCTTGGGATAGCTTAGTTAGGATGTTTTCAACAATCAGCTCCGTACCTGCCAAAATATTACTGGCACAACAAATATTATCCAATGAACTAGGTAATTTAATCGGTTGTGTTTTGGCAAAGACTTGGTCACGCGGTACTTCAATAAATACCGGTTGCTTATTTTTATATGCTTCACTTACTATTTGATAAAAACGCTGTCCTGCAATATTAGGATGACCGTCAATACGCTGCCCTTGTAAACGTTCAACACGCATACCTAAGGCAGAAAATGCCTCAAGCGCATTATCATACTCCGTTTTCCACGATGCATTGGGATGAATGGTATGATGAATTGCCAGTTGGTTTACTTCACTTTCAGCTGGAGCACCCGAAATAAACACTACGGGTAAACCTTCGGTTACCGCTAATGCAGCAGCGCTAGTACAAGGTAAACTTCCAACCATATAGGTAGTTAAACAAAACCCCATACCGTCAATTTCAGCTTGTGCACACGCCGAAAACCCTGCGTGCATTTCATTACTTGAAGGATGTATTTTAATCCCTCCCCTCTGCTCATCTGCATCGAGTGCGGCAATTAAATTAGCGGCAAAGTCACCGCCAACACCATAAATATGTTGTCCGCCAAAAAAGCGAATAACCTCACTCATACTTTCGCCTAAAGTAGGTAATTGTTCATTGTAAGCTTGGCCAAAATTCATTTCATACGACATAGTAGTGCTCTTCCCTTTAAGTTTATTCAACTACTTTAAAGGGCTGAAAAATAGCCAATATGATTAAGATCATCTTTTATGATATCTTCAGCGAAACAGCAACAGCTCTTGTGTGCTGGCTTTTGTACACTTTTTGTAAAGTATAAACATAAGGCCCTATTGTTATGCTTACTAACTTCACTTTAAAACGCATAATTGCTAGACTAAACTACTCAATAAGTCGCACTATCAATCCAATTAATGCTATCTATCACAAAATCAAACGGTTCTAAATCACAGCAACATTTTAATGAAACCTTAAAGACTAGTTATAAAGCATGGTTTGTTTATTTTATTATCTTTAATATTTATTGCATTTTTTGGCGACAGTATGTGATGACTGAGCAATATGATTTTTGGGACTCTCTCTATTGGTGGTTCAAAGAATGGGGTATGTGGATAGTACTTACTCCAATACACCTCAAAGGTTTATCTTGGCTCTCAACAAAAATATCATTACCTAAAACAATGTGCCTCATGGCAACAATGATAGTTAGTATAGCGGTAGGTATCCGAATACTAATCGCTCAACCTGATGACTCACAGCAAGTGGCGACTAATATGGTGGCATTACTGCCCAAATATTCAGTCACATATACTTTCATTACTCTTTTTTGGTACTTCAATTTTTATAGGAAACAACTTTTCTCATCTGAAAAAATAGCTCCATTAAACAGTAAAAAAGAGCCGACGAAAAAGTTATCTGAACAATCACTCTCTGTCGAACATTTAGGTTTAACGGTAACAGTCCCTTACCTTGATATTTATGCGATAAAGTCGTCAGGGAATTATGTTGATATTTATTGTCGAGATGAACAGTACATAAAAAGATCTACCTTAAAAGAGCTGCTTTTACTTTTACCAAAAAATAAATTTATGCAGGTTCACCGAAGCTACATTGTTAATCTCGGTCAAGTTGAAAAATTAACTAACAATGAAACAGGGACAGGTCTACTCACACTCACAAATATGAATACTATTAACGTCAGTAAAAAGTTAAAAAAACAAGTCAAACAAGCTATTAATGAAAGCCAAGCCTGTTCGGGTTAAACAAGTTAGTTCATTGGTCACAAAATCCGTTCGTTCATCCCAAGAGCCTAGCCAATCTGACTTTTCATAAATAATATGGCGGTATAACTATTACCGAGAAACATATTATGTCTGAAAAAAAACTAACAATAACCCGCCTAATACATTGGCTAATGGCTATTATGCTGATAGCAATAATTGCTGTTGGTTTAACGATGACTTTCACTGAAAACCATCGCCTCTACCCTTTACATAAATCCTTCGGCCTACTTGCTTTTTTGGTTATTTTATTCCGATTATATTGGCGGAAAAAATCACCTTGGCCTTCAATAACTCAAAAGACTAAACAAGAAAAACTTGTGCACTATGTCCATTCAACCCTACTAATATGCATGATAGTGATGCCTCTTTCTGGCATGGTCTACTCAGGGTTTTTAGGTTATGGATTTTCATTTTTTGACTTTGAAATAGTGCCTCGAAATCTAAACTCAGAAAATCAGGTTGTTCCTTATCAAGCGATATTAGGTGATACGGGTAAATTACTGCATGGCCTTTTAGGTTACGCTTTTTCTGCTCTCATCATTCTTCATATAAGCGCAGCACTTAAACATCACTTCATCAATAAAGATGAAACATTAAAACGCATGTTAGCTAGCTCAAAAAAAACGACCTGATTAAGGGAAAACTGATGATTAAAATATTTTTATACTGCTTCTGTATATGCCTGACTCTTCCTAATTCAGTTTATTCAAATGAGATAATAAACAAGGTTAACCCTGTTAGCATAAAACATAATAACAACTTTACTGATTTAACAGCCTTTGGTGATGCTATTGGAGATAAGTCTATTGTCTTTCTTGATGAGTTAACTCATGGAGAAAAGGAAGCTTTTTCCCTGAAAAGTAGAATAGTAAAGTACCTCCACCAGCATAAGGGTTTCGAAGTATTAATTATTGAAAGTGGCCTCTACGATGTTGAACGCATCTGGCAAAACACCAACAAATCGATAAAAGACCAAGCCCCTGGCAATATCTTCTACATGTATGCAAACGATAACTCAATAAACGATTTATTTGATTATATTGATATAAAGCGTAGTAGCTCATCGCCTTTATTCTTATCGGGGTTTGATAGTCGTTTAAGTGGTAATTACAGTAATAAAGATGTCGTTAGCCATATAGAGAAAACAGCAAAAACATTCTTACCTCAATACCACAGTTTTAACTGGCAAAGTTATACACAATTAACGCAAAAAGTTATGATGAAAAATACAACAGGAATAAACCGACAACAGCAAGATGAATACTTCAAACAAAGTTACTTTCTTTATGATCGACTTATAGAGCATAAAAGTAAAACAACAGGCTTTAGCTCTCCGCAATATACCGCTCAATTGGTTCGAGGCATTATCACCATGGCTGAGACTTTATGGAACTTAAGACGTAGAGATGAGCATGATATTGCCATGGCTGAGAATGCCAGTTGGCTGATAGACCATGTATATCAAGGTAAAAAGGTCATTGTTTGGGGTCATTATATTCATGTAAACCGCCAAGGAAATTCTAATAATCGCTACGATAATTTGGGCAGCCTACTTCATAAAACAAAAGCTGATGATATCTATATTGCACACTTTGGCGGTGCTGCTGGCCAATATAAAGAGTTTAGAGATTTATCAATAAAAACGATAAATCCGTTAAAGGAAAATAGTTTTGAGCAAGAGCTATTAAAGCTACTGCCAAATAAAAAAGCTAATGCTGCATTGTTTATTGATGCTCAAGAAGTAAACTTTAAACATAGCGGACATATGATTATGTTTGGTCATGAATATAAGAGTAACTTTAAAGTAAATGAATGGCGTAAACACTGGGATGGGATGTTTTTTTATAAAAGAGTTAATCCCTCTGATTGATGTTTTAAATAATACTAGCAAGTTTAACTAAACTATATTTTCTCAAACAACATCACAAAACGAACAGTCTTACTGCGTAACTCTGGAACAAAAACCCGTTTAGAATGATCTGTTTCCTAAACCCTAATGCAAATTGGGGGGAGTCAATACTTCAATGCGATTACGACCATTCTCCTTGGCTTGATACATGGCTTTATCCGTGTCATTAATTAATTGCTCTAAATCTTTATGTTGCTCATTGAGCATACAAACGCCAATACTCAAGGTCACGCATACTTCCTTATCTTGCATCGCAATACAGTGGGCCGCTAATGAGCGTTGAATTCGATTAGCCGTTTCAATTCCCCCTTTTATGTCACAGTTCGGCAAAACGATAATAAACTCCTCACCACCATATCGAGCTAAAAAATCTATTTCACGTATCTCTTGAGCACAAATATTACAAATATGTATCAATAACTCGTCACCAAATAAGTGGCCAAACTCGTCATTAACCTTTTTAAAGAAGTCACAATCCAACAATAATAAGGTTAAATTATTTTTACTTCTTACTGCTCGAGAGAACTCCATTGATGCTCGTTCAAATAATGCTCTACGATTAGCTACTTTAGTCAGAGGATCTGTATTAGAGAGTTGCTCTAATATATAAGTACGTTCCGCAACTACCTCTTTCATCACGGCTAATGACACGGTAGTTTCACTTAGCTGTTCATTCATAACATTAAAGGCTTTGACTATGCTGTCAAACTCTTGAGATTGATGAGAAAGTTTAATTTTTTCAAAGTGACCACTGCGGTTTTTCTTAAAAGCATATTTGACTTCATCAAGGGATTTCCTCACCACGTTAGTTAAAGAAAATGCACCAAACAACAAGGCAAGTATGCTAGCTCCAATGACTGAAGTGATAAATAAAGCTTCATTTTTGATGGTATTGTAAATATCGTTATGAGCAATGGCAGAAAGTTGTAAGGAGTCAGATCTAATGGCTTCTAATTGCATCATTAACCTCGCCTTCAGATGATCTTTTATCGCCTCACTAGCGTTATTAAGTTTATTTTGGGATATCTGTATAAATACCCATTTTAGGGTTTCATTCTGGCTATGAATACTATTTTGAATGGTTTGTAATTTAGGCGTTAATCGTGGAGCAGATTTAAGCAAACGGGTTAATTTTTTCTGTAAAATTTTCCATTTATTTACACTATAATGACTCGCGTAAATATTATCGCTCATCACTAACTGCTTTAAGGAGTTAGTGTGGTTATCAAGTTTTTTTGCGTAATCATCTCTGACAAAAGAAAGTTCTACCGTTTGAGATGACCACAGTACGCTGCCAAACAATAGAACAAGTAATAAACAACAGCTTAAGGTAAATAAATAGATACGTTGGGATAAGCTTCCTTTCATCATGTAGCTCCTTAAAGGGGAATATTTACAGCTCCAGGGCTAACTTTTAACATAGCTCTACTATCAATATAGTGCTCCGCATTGGGTACCTGAGTATGTGAAGTCATTTTGGTCGCTATTGCCCAAATAGCTTGAGATTTAATGCTCAATATCAAAGACTGATTTAAACCCAGTTTAAAAATATAATCAGGCCAAACCCAGTCAATAAATTCAGGCGAAAGTTGTAACTCATTGATCACTATTTTCTTAGATTCATGTGGATGTGAAGCAATATAATCAATGGCGGTAGATAAGCCTTCAAGGATGCACTTTGCTTTATCTACCAATAAATTATCTGCAGTCTGAGAGATTAAATTAAAACTTAGCGTATTCACATTTTTCGTATGATGAATTTTCACTTGCTTCCCCAGCAACTTAACACTTTGAAAAGCATATGGCTCCCAAGGTATATAGGCATCTACTTCATTGTTGATAAAACCTTCAACTAGTTCCTCTGGCTGAAAGTGGTGAAGTTTTACATCATCGATAGTTAATCCTTCTAGTGCTAATAACGTACTTAAAAAGTACTCACTAGCAGTGCCTTTGGTAACCCCAACCCGTTTTCTCTTAAGCTCTGCAGCTGATGTGATGTTTGCAGTAGGACGACTAATAAATTTAACATCATTATCTGATTGAACGAACATCGCATGGCTAACAAAGGATTTATTGGCTAAGCTTTGAAAGGCAATAACTGAGTCTGAACTGGTACCAAATTCAGCCTCTCCACTCATCACTTTAGCAAATGCTCTTTGACCACCAATAACTTCATCAAACATAACGATAACACAGGTATCATCAAAGGCATCAATGGCCTTAGCGACATAAAAAGGAGTAGATAAGGGGGTTTTCGAGACAGCAATAGTGACTACATGTTTTTGCGGCTGCCAAAGCGATTGCGCATAAAAATATAATTGGACAGCACCAAAAAAAATAGTAAATATTAGAACAGAAAAAAATAGTGCTTTTTTATTCAAAATAAACGACTTAATATAGTTATTTATTAAGTATAGAGAAGGTTTTAATTTATTGTTTAGTGTTTAGTGTTTATTTAGTCTGCACTTCAACTAAATTAGCCTGTCATATAAAAGTGAATATAAACAGGCTATTAAATTACTAAAAAAATGCCTGTATACCTGTTTGTGCACGGCCTAAAATCAAGGCATGAACATCATGTGTTCCTTCATAAGTATTAACCGCTTCGAGGTTCATCACATGACGAATAATATGAAACTCATCACTAATACCATTGCCTCCATGCATATCACGTGCTTGCCTGGCAATATCAAGCGCTTTGCCACATGAATTACGCTTGATTAGTGAAATTGCTTCAGGTGCTAAGTTATCACTATCCATCAAACGCCCTACTTGTAAACACGCCAGCAAACTCGTGGTAATCTCGGTTTGCATATCTGCTAATTTCTTTTGGATTAACTGAGTAGCTGCTAAGGGTTTACCAAACTGCTCTCGGTCTAAAGTATATTGTCGAGCTCCATGCCAACAAAATTCAGCAGCGCCCAATGCCCCCCAAGCTATGCCATAACGGGCTTTATTTAAACAACCAAAAGGTCCTGATAAGCCACTAACATTAGGTAATATATTTTCTGTGGGTACAAAAACATTCTGCATCACAATTTCGCCAGTAATAGAGGCACGTAAGGAGAATTTACCTTCAATTTTAGGTGCTGTTAATCCGGTCATACCCTTTTCAAGAATAAAACCTTTAATTACACCCTCTAGCTTGGCCCAAACAATAAATACATCGGCAATAGGGGAATTAGTTATCCACATTTTACTGCCATTAAGTTGGTATCCTCCATCAACCGCAATAGCTTTAGTTGCCATGCTAGCGGGATCAGACCCTGAGTTCGGCTCAGTTAAACCAAAGCAACCTATGTACTCTCCCGTTGCTAATTTAGGTAAATATTTCATTTTCTGTGCTTCACTGCCATAAGCATGTATCGGGTGCATCACTAAAGATGATTGCACACTCATGGCACTGCGATAGCCGCTATCAACCCGTTCAACTTCACGGGCAATTAAGCCGTAACTAACATAATTAATACCTGCACAACCGTATTTCTCTTCAATGGTTGCTCCCAGTAGCCCAAGCGCACCAAACTCTTTCATAATTTCAACATCAAATTGCTCATGGCGGTTGGCTAATAAAATACGAGGCATGAGTTTTTCTTGGCAATATTGGTGGGCACTATCACGAACAAGGCGCTCTTCTTCTGAAAGTAAAGATTCTAACAATAATGGGTCTTGCCAGTTAAATTTTGGCTTAGCTGAGTTAGCTCTATTTGCGTTAATATTTGACATGAAATTCACCTAGAGTGGCAGTTACTTGGGTATATCACGAAATAATAATGGAAAGCTTTCACAAGTCAATCCAATACAAGTATCAAGATGAGCTAGAACAATAAAAATTGTTCCAAGTCACCTAAAGATGCTGTTTCAGCTGGAATTCGAAGCGAACATATTAAGGTGGGTTGGCCATCACAACTGACACTTTCTTACAGTTAGCTGACAGTTTTTCGACACTTAGGTTACTGATTTATACATCAATGTACGACAAAATTTACCCATACAAAATACACATATACCATTAAAATAGGACAGGGATAGCCCACTCATGAGACTAACTTCAACCACAGGCATGGCAAGTTCACTTTTATTACTCAGTTTTTCACTACCCATTATGGCTATAGAAACTGCTGCTGAAACTGCACCAGAAAAAGATAAAGCAAAAACAACTCAGAAAAAAGTGGCTGAAGAAGGTCTTGAGGTTATCGAAGTTACCTCAAAACGTAATCAAGCTAACAGTGAAATGACCGAACAAACTGAGCAATTAATGAGTGTTGCAGGTATTGGTAATGACCCTCTAAGCGCTGTTTATAGTTTACCTGGTATTGTATATGCCGGCGGTGATACTGGCTCACCCGCTGTTCGTGGTTCCTCTCCTGATGACAACGCTTTTTATATAGATGACATACCAGTGGGTTATATTTTTCATTTGTTCGGTGACAGTATTTTTAATGAAAATCTCATTCAAGACTTTAGCCTTCACCCTGCAGCATTTGGTAGTGAATATGGCAATGCCACGGGTGGCGTTTTTGATGTGAAATTACGTGACCCTCGCCAGCAAGATATTGAAACCACCATCGATCTAAGCATGCTTAAAAGTGGTTTTATGGTTGAAGGTGAAACTTTTGACGACCAAGCATTTTATCTCTCTTATCGCCGTAGCCAAATTCATCTGTTTTTACCTGAAGGTGAAGAAGATGAAGGTTATACCATATTTAAAGCCCCTGTTAGTGAAGATTACCAAGGTAAGTATCAATGGCTAATTGGTGATGCTCACAAGCTTACTTTTAGTGCCTCAGGTGCTAGTGATACTGGCGGCGTTAATATATCTGAAGAATCTGAAGATGGTCGTATTGACCCAGATAGCGTTGGTGACCTCAAAATAACAACCGCGTTTGATAGCCAAAGTATTTCTTGGCAATATTATGGTGATGAACAAAAGATCATGCAGTTAGTCGCAGGCCACACTGTCAATACAACCGATGAAATATTTGGTAAAGGACAATTTATAAAAGTTGATGAAGAAATATATAACCTGCGATTTTCATCACAAATCACTTGGCTTGAAGATCACAAATTAGGCTTCGGCCTTGATTACAGTAAATCAGATATCGATTACAGTTTCGATATCATTCCTTATTATTGCACAGAGAACGATGCGGATTGTGACTCAAATAAAGGCGATCGAATTCAAGACAAAGCTAACTTAACTGATGAAGATATCGCCATTTATGTTCATGATATTTGGCAGATGAGTGAGAGCTGGCAATTAACCTATGGCGTGAGAGCTGAAAGTAATGATTATACCGACCAAACATTTATTCACCCTCGACTTGCTTTAGATTGGTTTGCTACGGACGGGCTAACTTTTAAAGCAAAGTTCGGTACTTATAGTCGCTTCCCTGATGTTGATACCGCATTAAACAAGTTAGGTAATCCACAAATAAAATCCCCTGAATCAACTCATTATTCACTTGGTGTTGATTACCAGTTGAACGACATATGGTTTACCTCTATTGATATTTACCATAAAGAGTTAACTGAGTTACCACGCTCTATCGATGAACATTCAGCTGAGGCTGACTTGGATTTACATTACACTAATGATACTTCCGGTGATGCACAGGGCGTTGAATGGCTGGTTAGGCATGAGCGAAATAATGGCTGGTTCGGCTGGGCATCTTTAAGTTGGTCACAAAGCCAACGAACTGATGACCTTACTAATGTCACTGCAGACTATTACCTTGATACCCCAATGGTTGCCAATGTAGTTGTAAATTACGAGTTAAATGAACGTTGGGATTTCGGCTTGCGATTCACCTTACGTAGCGGAGCAAAGTACACTCCTATTGTTGGTTTACGTGAAAATCCTGATTATGAAGATCACTTTTTACCCGAGTATGGCGAGCTAAACGCAAAAACCTTACCGGTTTATCACCGCCTAGATTTGGAAGCTAATTACAAAACTACTTATTGGGGTTACGACGCTAAATGGACTTGGGCAATTATCAACGCCATGGCACAAAAAAATGTCTCAGGTTATTACTACGACCCTGAAGATGGCGATAGCTTAACTGAATATAATATTTCAGGTGAAGAAGATATTGGTGTTTTCCCCTACGTAGGTTTGAAAATGACATTTTAGTCTCTTAAATAAGATTGCTGAGTAAGTTTACTTACACTTTTTAAACAATAAAACTGCATCACTCGCGCAAGTAACATTTACACCGTGGTAACATATGGTTACTTTTTGTAAATTTACTCTGTGCGTAGCGATGGTCTTTAAAAAAAATAATATCAGACGTAAACAAGAACTCAGCTTAAGTTGGCTACTTTCCATTAGCTTGCTGCTATTTTGTTTAGTGACCTTTAGTCCATTAGGTTATGCAAAAGAGAGTACTATTGAGCAAGGTACTTCCCAGCAAGAAAGTAGCCTCGATGAAGATCAAAGTGCCAATAAGCCCATCATAAAAGACGCTTTTGAGTGGCAGTTTATTCTTGACCTTTCAATGGTTTATGATCCAGAAATAATAGCCGGCATTGAACAAAGCGAATTACTGCATTATTTCATGCCGGGCATATTGGTTGATATCTCCTATAAAGGATTTTTTTTACAAACCAACCAACGACGCTCTATCGCATTACTTGGCGGTACTGAATTTGGTTATCAATTATTTGTTGAAGATAAATGGCAACTTGACCTTATTGCCAAAGCTTATTTACAAGGTTTTGACTCAAAATCATTGATTGATTATGGCGGCGGCGATGAAGAGCTACTAGCCGGATTAAGAGAACGAGAAGGTACTGGTGGTATAGCTTTACGTTATTCTCATTTCTTTAAAGAATCTTTATTCAGTATTGATTTCGCTTACGGCAGCGCTGGCGACGATGTTAACGGTGAACATGTTGGCGGTATAATTGTTGATAGTTTTTACAGCTATTTATTACCTTACCGAAACTGGGATATTTATTTAGGCGGTGGTTTAACCTTTTTTAGCCAAGATATAGTGAATTACTATATTGGTGTTAGCCCTGAAGAAGCAACCGATAATAGAGCTGAACATACAGCTAAGGGCGGTTTTAGGGGACAATTAGAAGTTTATGCTCAGTACCCTTTATCAGCAAGTTGGTCTTTTAATGCCGGCATAACACACAGCATATTCTCCAATGATGTAAAAGAAAGCCCCATAGTTGATGAGAGTCAAATTACTCAAGTTATGCTTGGAGTGCTGTATGTATTCTAATATTGGCAAAGGATTTGCCATAGTTGATGCACAAGTACTGCTGTTGATATTTTTTAGCCTGTCATTTTTAAATATTGTTCAGGCCGAAGAGGTTAACACGCTAAAAAGTGAGCAAGTAGACTTTACTGCCCTGCCTGAGCAATGTGTAACATTAAGGCAAGGTCGTGCTTGTTTTGCCACCGTTGAATTACAATGGCACTCTGATGCCAAACAAAGTTTTTGTTTGTATCAAGAAGGTAAAAAGAAACAACTCGGTTGCTGGCAAAACAATGACAATGTTCAGATAAAAGTAGAGTTTGAGTCAAATAAAAGTGTTAAATACCAGTTACGCGCATTAAGCGATAATAAAGTTATTGCCGAAACAAAAGTAGAGGTTAGTTGGCAACATAAAAGCACCTCTCGTAAACGTCGCTGGCGACTCTTTTAACTGACGTATAAAATGAAAACACATCAGTGTATGCAACAGACAGAGCAGGAAAAATATAATGCATAATATTTTATTGGTAGAAGATGATATTAGCCTAGCCGATTGGGTGTGCGAATATTTAACTGAACAAGGCTTTAATGTAACTCACGTGGCCCGTGGAGATCTCGTGCTAGACGTCATTAAACAAAACACCACTGACATTGTCTTACTTGACGTTATGCTGCCGGGACTTAATGGTATTGAGGTTTGTCGGCTTATTCGCCAACACGAACAAAGTAAGCAAGTACCTATTATTATGCTAACCGCTCGCGCTGATGAATTTGATGAAGTAATTGGTTTAGAAGCCGGTGCCGATGACTATGTTATCAAGCCTGTTCGACCACGTGCTTTATTAGCACGTATCAATCGTCAGCTTAGCCATAAAGAATCAACAGAAGATAAATTAAATACCGAGCTTGTCTTTGGTGAACTGACCATCAATCAAGAAGCAAAACGTGTTATCTATCAAGGTATAGAGATTGAACTATCCACCAGTTTATTCGCTTTCCTCACTTATTTAGCTCAACATGCAGGTAGTGTCGTTGACAGAGACTCCGTTTTTAAAGCATTAAAAAAACGTGAATATGATGGTCAAGATAGACGCTTTGATGTGATGTTATCGAGCTTACGAAAACTGTTTAATGATGATCCTCAAAAGCCGAAAAAATTCAAAACTATTTGGGGTAAAGGTTATTTATTTGTTGGTGATGCTTGGCAAGAAATTCCTACACCAGACCTTGAAGGGTAAACATGCGCGGCCTCTATATAAGTATAATTTTTACCGTGTTAGGCTCGCTGTTTTTTATTGGCTGGGGTTTAGATGAACTAGATGACTATTCTACAGAAGATAAAATAACAGAGACACCCGCGACAACCGTTTATAGACATCTAGTTGATGGTCTTACTAGCGAGTTAAGTACACTTAGTAGTGCTGAGTTAAATGAAAAAGTTGCGCTATTTCAGCAACATTATCAATTAAAATCGAGTTTAGCCTTAAGTAAAAAAATTGCTTTACCTAGCTCACTCGTAACACAGGTAAATCAGCAAGGCGGTTTATTGTTAGCTTCCACTGCTAACCAATATTTATTAAAAAGCATTCCCAATCACCCTGAGTTTCTTTTACGCCTTGAGCTGCCTGTTGAAATAGCAGACGATGACAATATCAATTTTATTTTAACGTTAATACTTTACATAAGCATTTGTTTCATTTTAATTTTATGGCTAATCCCTTTAACAAGACGTTTATATCTACTCAACAATGCCGCCGCAAAAATTGGCTCTGGGCAACTTGATATACGGATAGCTAAAAGCCGATTTTCCTATATTAAAGTATTGGAGCAAAGCTTTAATACTATGGCCAGTAAAATAGAAAAGTTAGTTGCCGATAATAAAATTCTTGCTCGTAGTTTATCCCATGATATTCGCACACCAATGTCGTGTTTACGTTTTGGTATTGAAACCGCATTAGATAGTAAATCAATTGATAAAAAGAATATTTATTTAACTCGTATGGATAACGAATTAACGCGTATGGAAGAAATGACTTCACTCTTTCTTGATTATGCCTCGATGGAGCGACAAGCCTTAAATTTAAATAAACAGCAAACACATCTGCAGGCATTAATTACCTCTGCCATCAATGATTGCCAAGTATTGGCTAAACAAAAAGATATCAAGGTTACTATGTCAGCTTCAGATGAAGCATTTAATCAACTGCTAGATTATCATTGGTGCTATCGTGCCCTCGTTAATTTAATCAGTAATGCCATTGGTTATGCCGAAAAAAGCGTTTGTGTACAACTTAAACATAACAATAATGCCTTTTACATTACGGTAGCAGACGACGGCAAAGGTATTAGTGAAGATAAGCTAGATGTTATTTTTAACCCCTTTGTAAAACTCGATGCTGATAGGAGCCGTGAGCAAGGCCACTTTGGTTTGGGCTTAGCAATTTGCAGCAAAGTGATGGACTGGCACCAAGGCAGTATCCGAGTGGCTAACAATACCGAACTGTGTGGTGCTAACTTCACCCTTAAGTTTCCCTTATAAGAGGTATTATCAGTAAGTGACTGGCGACCTCAACATAATTTGTCAATAAATCTAGCCAGTTCCACCTCTCTCTCAATTGTTATTTTTAGTAACCCCTTGCTACATCGGCAAATAAATAATATAAAATCTCCTCTACTTAATCGCTTACTCTTTTCTTAAGTGTTAATAATTACTTTTTTATACAGTGCCAGGGATAACTCTATGAGCCAAGATCGCCGCCAATTTTTAAAATCTGTTGCTGCAATAACCGCCGCAGGTGTAGCTACAGGTGTAACCTCTGGTTGTGCATCCTCAAACCCAGCAACTAAGAGCTATCCTACCTCCCAAGGTAAGTCTGTTATGGGTTTAGTGGTGCCAAAAATGGATGTGGTAAGAATAGGTTTTATTGGTGTCGGTGAGCGCGGCTCTGGTCATGTTAAACATTATTGCCACATAGATGGTGTTGAAATTAAAGCCATTTGTGATACCAATGAACGAATTTTAAATGAGTCGATTGCCACAGTTGTTGAGAAAGGTTTTATTAAGCCTGACAGTTATACTGGCTCAGAATTAGCGTATAAAAAAATGCTTGAACGCAATGATATTGATATTGTAATTATTTCTACGCCGTGGCGCTGGCATACCCCCATGTGTATCGATACCATGGAAAGTGGTAAACATGCCTTTGTTGAAGTACCTGCGGCAACAACAGTCGAAGAATGTTGGCAACTAGTTGATACCGCTGAACGTACACAAAAAAACTGTATGATGATGGAAAATGTTTGTTATGGTCGTGATGAACTTATGGTGTTGAATATGGTACGTCAGGGTTTATTTGGCGACTTATTACACGGTGAAGCGGCATACATCCATGAATTACGCTGGCAAATGAAAGAAATTACCGAAAAAACAGGTTCTTGGCGAACGGCTTGGCACGCTAAAACTAATGGTAACTTGTACCCTACTCATGGCCTAGGTCCTGTTGCTCAATATATGAATATTAACCGAGGTGATCGCTTTGATTATCTAACGTCAACTAGCTCACCAGCCATTGGCCGACAAGCCTACGCCGCAAGAGAATTTGGCGCCGATCACCAACGTAATCAACTCAACTATATTGCTGGTGATATGAACACCAGTATTATTAAAACAATAAAAGGCCGAACCATTATGGTTCAGCACGATACAACGAGCCCAAGACCTTATTCTCGTCATAATTATATTCAAGGTACTAATGGCACTTTTGCCGGTTTTCCCAATAGAATTGCCATAGAAAACGCCCCAAAGGATATCAAGGCTCAGTATCAACAACAGTATGAGTTAGCAGTTAAACAGTGGCAAAAAAATGGTCAACAAGGTCGTAAACCAAGTCATGCGAGCTTTCATCGCTGGGATCATGATATGGCCAAGTGGCAAGACAATTATGATCATCCATTGTGGTTACAAATGGGCTCAGAGGCGGAAAGAAATGGCGGTCATGGCGGTATGGATTTCTTAATGCTTTGGCGTATGGTCTATTGTTTACGAAATGGTCAACCATTAGACCAAGATGTCTATGATGCAGCAGCATGGTCTGTGATTACGCCACTAAGTGCTCAGTCTGTAAGTGACAGAAGTAATTCCAAAGATATACCTGATTTTACCCGTGGAATTTGGCAGCAAGCTAAACCGCTTGGAGTAGTTAGTTAAATGACTGTTCTAGTAATTTTAGCCGCTGGCTTAGGCTCTCGTTTTGGCGGTAATAAGCAGTTAGCTGAATTTGGTCCTCAGCAACTGACGCTGATGGAATACAACTTAATTAACGCTGCCAATGCAGGTTTTAA
>Ga0209395_1002717_pt1 | contig 22710 bp, 24 predicted proteins | sample GOMGulsemesocosm_3_FD_184635 | JGI IMG/M metagenome (GOLD analysis project Ga0209395, IMG submission 184635) | Methane-oxidizing microbial communities from mesocosms in the Gulf of Mexico - GOM9D Gulf of Mexico (SPAdes) (version 2) | ecosystem: Environmental > Aquatic > Marine > Cold seeps... | reverse complement strand
CGATGTATCCATTATCTTCAAAATGAACAAAATATGATACTGCCTGAATAGATTTCATTACTTAAAATTTAAGTGTGCAAATTAAGTAGAAAAAATTGAATTATTTGCTGTTTAAAATTATCTTTGTCTTGTAAAATTATAACTGTTTATCAATGAAACTTTTTAACAACACAGAAGTAGCATTTTCTTTAAAGTCAGATTCGCAATTAGAACGTGCATTTTTTTTATTCAAAATGATTGAAAGTCAACCATTAGTGAGAATAGGTACTGCGGTAACCAACTTTGCATTAAAGGCACGCTTACCAGTAGAAGGGTTAATCCGTTCAACTGTATTTGACCATTTTTGTGGTGGAGTAACAGAAGAAGATTGTTTGCCAAACATCGATAAAATGTATACCAAGAATGTACATGCTATTTTAGATTACTCTGTAGAAGGAAAAGAAACAGAAGCGCAATTTGATCATGCTTTAGAAAAGACCTTAAAAACCATTGATTTTGCAAAAGAAAAAGACGCAATTCCATATGCGGTTTTTAAGCCTACTGGTTTTGGTCGTTTTGCATTGTATCAAAAAATCACAGAAGGAGAGGCGTTAACTGTCGATGAAAAATCTGAATGGATTAGAGTTGTTGACCGGTATCATACGGTGTGTAAAGAAGCAGTAAAAAAAGATGTTCCATTACTAATAGATGCAGAAGAAAGTTGGATGCAAGAAGCAGCCGACACTTTAATTGAAGAGTTAATGGAATTGTACAATACAGAAAAAGCAATTGTGTTTAATACGTTACAAATGTACCGTCACGATAGAATGGCGTATTTAAAAGAGCTGCATCAAAAAGCACATCAAAAAGGATTTTACATTGGTATGAAAGTAGTTCGTGGTGCCTATATGGAAAAAGAACGTTCAAGAGCTGAAGAAAAAGGCTATGCATCTCCAATTTGTGTAGACAAACCAGCAACAGATGTTAATTATGATGCTGCTATAACATACATGATGGAGCACCCCAAAATGGCAATTTTTGCAGGTACACATAATGAAGAAAGCTCCTTTTTATTAATGGAGCTGGCTAAGAAACACAATATTGAACCCAATGATTACCGTTTGTGGTTTGGCCAGTTGTTTGGAATGAGTGATCACATCAGTTTTAATTTAGCCAATGAAGGCTATAACGTGGCTAAATATGTTCCTTTTGGGCCTGTAAGAGATGTCATGCCCTATTTAATTAGAAGAGCAGAAGAAAACACCTCTGTTTCTGGTCAGACGAGTAGAGAGCTAGGTTTGATTAAGACAGAAAGAAAAAGAAGAAAAGTATAGTGAGCACTTCTTTAGAAGAAATAAAAGAAAGCATACAAAAAAATAAAAAACGACTGGCTAAAGAGCTACAAGAGAGCAAAGAGCTGGTCGTTTTATTAAAGAAATCTACCCACAACAAACTTTCTGAAGAAGAGAAAGGAAAGGTAAAAGAACAATTGTTAGATATCTGTAAGGGCATTCCGGCTTTTGCAATATTTATGCTACCAGGAGGTGCACTCTTATTGCCTTTATTGATTAAATTGATCCCCGATATATTGCCAAGTGCTTTCAAAGAAGAGGATGCTGAAGAATAAAAAGTTTTTTCTTTAGGTATCCGAATAAAAGAATATATTTGTCACGTAAACTTTAGGAGTAGCTATTGCAGCTTGAGAAATATCCTTAGAACCTGATTTGGTTAATACCAGCGTAGGGAAAAGTCACTATCAATACTTGTATTGAACTACTACCAATTGGTTTACACTAATATTTAATAGATATGATCACTGTAAAGGTAAACCAAAAAGAACATCAAATTTTAGAAAATTTAACACTACAAAAGTTCGTTGAATCCTTAAAAATTCAAACGAATGGTATTGCTATTGCTATCAATTACAACGTAGTTAAGAAAACGGATTGGGATACCAAACAGGTCATACATAACGATGATATTTTAATTATTAAATCTACCCAAGGTGGATGAGGAAAAAAGAAGGTAGGGAATTATGAAGAAAAGAGGAGTTAAATAGAAAAAAGGAATTAAGTAGTTAAAGATTATAAAGAAGCAGAAATTAAGGAATATAAGTATGTAATACTTCTTAATTATTACGCTTAAATTGTAACGTTAACTTCCGAATTAGCCTGCTAAAAACAATAACTTCTGAATTCTTAATTCTAACTTCTTAAAACAACATAGTAATAACCTAACAGTTACAATGACCAAAAATTAACAGCAACTAAACAATGAAGAGTAAAGACACAGCACCAAAGCAAAACGGGATTACAAGAAATCCATTTCCGAGTTCAAAGAAAATTTATGTAAACGGTAAAATTCACCCGAAAATTAAAGTAGCAATGCGTGAAATTTCATTGAGTGACACCACAGATTCAATGACGAAAAAGAAAACGCCAAACGAGCCTGTAACCGTGTACGATACTTCGGGACCTTATACAGATCCTACGAAAGAAATTGACATACACAGTGGTATCGAAAGAATTCGAGAAAGTTGGATATTAGATCGTGGTGATGTAGAGCAATTGGATGCGTTTTCTTCAGATTATTGTAACGAGCGATTAAACGATACTAGTTTAGATCACATGCGTTTTAAGTTGTTACAAAAACCATTACGAGCAAAAAAAGGACAGAATGTAACACAATTACATTATGCAAAAAAAGGAATTATCACTCCAGAAATGGAATACATTGCTATTCGTGAAAATCAACGAATAGAGGAGATGACAGAAATTAGAAAGCAACACAAAGGAGAACACTTTGGAGCTTCTATACCAGAAAAAATTACCGCAGAATTTGTACGTTCAGAAGTTGCAAGAGGGCGTGCAATAATTCCATCAAACATCAATCATCCAGAAGCAGAACCTATGATTTTAGGGCGTAACTTTTTGGTAAAAATAAATGCTAATATTGGAAACTCTGCTGTAACTTCCTCTATTGAAGAAGAAGTAGAAAAAGCGGTTTGGGCCTGTCGTTGGGGAGCAGATAATATCATGGATTTATCTACAGGAGAAAACATTCACGAAACACGCGAGTGGATTGTACGTAATTCTCCAGTACCCGTGGGTACCGTACCAATTTACCAAGCATTAGAGAAGGTAAATGGTGTTGCTGAAGACTTAACCTGGGAAATTTTCCGAGATACCTTAATAGAGCAAGCAGAACAAGGAGTGGATTATTTTACGATACATGCAGGAGTCTTATTACGATATGTTCCAATGACGGCGAAACGCGTTACAGGAATCGTTTCTCGAGGAGGATCTATCATGGCAAAATGGTGTTTGGCGCATCATAAAGAAAGTTTCTTATACACGCATTTCGAAGATATTTGTGAGATTTTAAAATCGTACGATGTTGCGTTTTCTTTAGGTGATGGATTGCGTCCAGGTTCTATAGCAGATGCCAATGATGAAGCACAGTTTGCAGAATTAGAAACTTTGGGCGAATTAACGAAAATTGCACGTAAGCACGAAGTGCAGTGTTTTATAGAAGGACCAGGTCACGTGCCAATGCACATGATTAAAGAAAATATGGAGAAGCAAATAGAACTTTGTGACGAAGCGCCTTTTTACACCTTAGGCCCGTTAACAACAGATATTGCTCCGGGATACGATCACATTACTTCGGGTATTGGAGCGGCCATGATTGGTTGGTATGGGTGTGCAATGTTGTGCTATGTAACGCCAAAAGAACATTTAGGCTTGCCAAATAAAGAAGATGTACGTGTAGGGGTGATTACCTATAAATTAGCTGCACACGCGGCAGATTTAGCAAAAGGACATCCAGGTTCGCAGCATAGAGATAATGCCTTGAGTATGGCGCGTTTTGAGTTTCGATGGGAAGATCAGTTTAATTTAGGACTGGATCCAGAACGTGCGCGCGAATATCACGATGAAACCTTACCTGCAGCAGGAGCGAAAATTGCTCATTTCTGTTCCATGTGTGGTCCGAAATTCTGTTCAATGAAAATTTCTCAAGAAGTACGAGATTTTGCTGCAGTGAACGATATTGTAGACAATGAAGTAATTGCAAAAGGCATGGAAGAAAAATCGAAAGAATTTAAAGAAAAAGGATCAGAAGTATATTTGTAAAATTTTAAAGAGGAAGTTCCCACGCTGAAAAAGCGTGGGCGGGCTTTTTGCTATATCTTTTTTTTGCAAAAAAGGATGCCGCTGCAATCCCTAACTTAAATACGAGATTCTGAATTTGTTTTAGGGGGCTCATTAAAATGAATACGTAATGTTAATAGTGCTTACATCAGAGCAAGAAATACCAAATGAAGCCATGCTTTTAAATCGGCTATTTGAAGCCGGTTTGGAGGTGCTACATCTTAGGAAACCTTTTAAAAACTATGAAGAACATGTTGCATATTTGAATCTAATAAAGAAAGAATATTACCATCGAATTGTAGTACACCATTTTCACGAATTGGTCAATGCATTTCATCTAAAAGGAATTCATTTTCAAGAACAAAAAAGAAAAGAAGTAGTGGAGAATGGCAGGCGCTATTTTAACGGGTTAAAAATGTTGGGTAAAACAATTAGCTCCTCTTTTCATGAACCAGAAGAACTAGAAAATTGCGCATTTGAATTTGATTATCATTTTCTAAGCCCAGTGTTTACTTCAATATCTAAAAAAGGGTATGAAGGAAGAGGTTTTGATGTGAATCATATTGATAAAATCATTATTGGAATGGGTGGAATCAATACAGAAACTATTAATGAAACAGTAAAGTTAGGATATAAAGGTGTTGGTGTTTTGGGGGGTATTTGGAATACAGAAAACCCTGTTCATAGTTTTATTCAATTGAACAGAAAATATCTAATTTAGACTGATTTAGAGGAGAACTTATGAATGAAAACCCATATATATTAACCATCGCAGGACTAGACCCCTCAAGTGGGGCTGGAATTACTTCAGATATTAAAACATTTGAAGCACATAATTTGTATGGGCTTTCAGTATGTACCGCAGTAACGGTTCAGAATGATGTTTCTTTTAAAAAATGTGTTTGGATTGATGAAGAAATAATTATAGCTCAAATAGAAACGCTATTTGAACGATTTTCAATATCGGTAGCTAAAGTTGGAATCATTGAATCTTGGAGCGTTTTAGATCGCGTTATCGAGTTGTTAAAAAAGTTGAATCCTTCTATAAAAATAGTGTTGGATCCAATTTTAAAAGCAAGTGCAGGCTTCGATTTTCATAACAGGCAAGACGATCTTGCAATTTTTGAAAAAGTATTGCGTAATTGTGTGTTTATTACGCCTAATTATGAGGAAATAAAAGAACTGTTTCCAGAGAAGACTATTGAAGAAACGATTGCTTATATTTCAGAAAGAACGAATGTCTATTTAAAAGGAGGACACCGAACGGCTAAAAAAGGTTGGGACGAAATATATTACAGTGCTATTGTTCAAATGAATATAGCACCAGGTGTAGCTAAAGTATACCAAAAACATGGAAGTGGTTGTGTATTGTCAGCAGCATTGGTAGCTAATCTTGCGAATGATATGCCTATAGAAGATGCATGTAAAAATGCAAAAAGGTATACAGAACAATTTTTAAATTCAAACGAATCCTTATTAGGGAATCATGAATATATGTAGTAAGGAGTTAAGTAAGTGAGGAGTTTAGGAGTTAAGGAGATGAGGAGTTAAGTAGGTGAGGAGTTATAAGGAGATGAGGAGTTAAGGAGTTAAGTAGGTGAGGAGTTAAGGAGCTGAGGAAGGAAAGAGTAAAAATGCAGAAAATGAAAAGAAATGGAGAAATCAAAGAGATTTGAAGATGTATTAGTTTGGCAAAAAGCACATCGGTTTGTGTTAGCAGTTTATAGGTTGACAAAAGTGTTTCCTAAACAAGAAACATATTGTTTAACAAGTCAGTTTAGAAGAGCGGCAGTATCTATAGCAGCAAATATTGCAGAAGGGTACAAAAGATTGAGTACTAAAGAAAAATTGCGTTTTTATAATATAGCACAAGCATCATTAGAAGAGTGTCGGTATTTTTTAATACTATCAAAAGATTTGGAATATGTAAATAATATAACTAAAGAAAAAGGATTTATTGAAGAAGTTAGTAAAATGCTAAATTCATATTGCAGAAGTATTCTAAACTCCTCAATAACTAAAAATAGTTAACTACTAAAATTTATAACTTCTTAACAACTGAAAAAAAAAGATGATACCGAAATTACATTATATATCACAAGGAAAAACATCAGAAGAACATCTAGAGAATATTCAGAAAGCCTGTGCTTCTGGGGCAGAGTTGGTGCAATTACGTATGAAGAGTTTTTCTGAAGAAGACGTATTAGAAACAGCTAAAAAAGCGAGAGGAATTACAGGCCATTTTCAGACGCGTCTTATAATAAACGATTATTATAAAATAGCCAAAGAGGTAAAAGCCGATGGAGTGCATTTGGGAAAATTAGATGCAGACCCACTTGAAGTTCGCGCGTATTTATTTAGCTGGCAATTAATCGGAGGAACGGCGAATACTCTAGAAGAATGCCAAGTGCTACTCAATAAAAAAGTGGATTATATCGGATTGGGGCCATTTCGATATACAAATACAAAAGAAAATTTGAGTCCGGTATTGGGAGAAAAAGGGTATTCGGAAATATTAGAAAAACTAAAAACAGATATTCCAGTTATCGCGGTAGGTGGAATAACCCAATATGATATCCTAGATATTATGATCACTGGGGTTTATGGAATGGCTATTTCGGGAGAAATAACACGGGACTTTAATAGCATTCCGAAATTTAAAGAACTGATCGCTGGAGGTTCGACAGAAGAACAACGTTGGAACCCCGAAGATAAAAACAAACAATAGAAACGCGTCCTGCGTTAGGGATTGAAGCGGCATCCTTTTGCTGTCAGTTCGAGTGAATTGATATGGTGAAACAAAATAAATTTGTATCGAGAACAAGCAAAAGATATCGTAAAAAGCCCGACCGAAAGGAACGCTCAAACAAAAAACAAGAATGTTACAAATAGCAGACAAAGAGTTTAACTCTAGACTATTTACTGGAACTGGTAAATTTGCTTCTTCTGAACTAATGAAAGAAGCACTGTTGGCAGCAGAAAGCGAGTTGATAACTGTAGCTCTAAAACGTGTAAACGTACAAGATGAGCAAGATGATATCTTAACACATTTAACACATGATAGCATCCATTTATTACCAAATACATCGGGTGTTCGTACCGCTAAAGAAGCTGTTTTTGCCGCTGAATTATCTCGAGAAGCATTAGAAACGAATTGGGTGAAATTAGAGATTCATCCAGATCCAAAATACTTATTACCAGATCCAATAGAAACCTTAAGAGCGGCTGAAGAATTGGTCAAATTAGGCTTTGTAGTGATGCCGTATATTCATGCAGATCCGGTTTTGTGCAAGCGCTTGGAAGAGGTTGGTGTACAGTGTGTAATGCCTTTAGGTGCGCCAATAGGAAGTAATAAAGGAATAAAAACCCAAGAATTTTTAGAAATTATTATCGATCAAACCAATGTACCTGTTATTGTAGATGCAGGTATAGGAGCACCTTCTCATGCTGCTTTTGCAATGGAATTGGGAGCCGATGCTGTATTGGTAAATACTGCAATTGCAGTTTCTCAGAATCCAGTGACAATGGCAAAAGCATTTAAGTTGGCAGTAGAAGCAGGACGAATGGCTTATGAAGCGAAGTTGGCTCCAGTTGTCTATAAAAAAGCGGAGGCAAGTAGTCCATTGACATCGTTTTTGAATTAATATGAGAAGTAAAGAAATGAAGGCGTTAAGAAGTTATCGATTTCTTCTAAAGGTAGTAGGGCATCTTAACTTCTGTTTTAGCTAGCTAAAACAATAACTCCTGAACTCCTAAATTCATAACTCCAAAAAAAATGAAAACATTTAAAAATACATTCGATACCTATAGCTGGGATGAAACGCTACAAAGTATATTTTCCAAATCAGAAGCAGATGTAGTGCGTGCTTTGGGAAACTCTAAGAGAGATTTAGAAGATTTTAAAGCATTGATTTCTCCTGCAGCGAGACCGTATTTAGAGCAGATGGCACAATTGAGTCAATCATTGACACAAAAACGTTTTGGAAATACCATGCAAATGTATGCACCAATGTATCTAAGTAACGAGTGCCAGAATATTTGTACCTATTGTGGATTTAGCATGACCAATAAAATTCCACGTAGAACCTTAACAGATGCTGAGATACTAAAAGAAGTAGCTTTTTTAAAGCAGAAAGGCTATGACCATATTTTATTAGTGACTGGTGAAGCTAATAAAACGGTTGGAGTAGATTATATCAAGAATGCGATTCAGTTGATACGTTCACATTTTTCTAATATTACCATTGAGGTACAGCCCTTAGATAGGGAGGATTATGAATTGCTTATTGAACATGGCTTGTATGCCGTGTTGGTATATCAAGAAACCTATCATAGAGATGAATATAAAAAACACCACCCGAAAGGGAAGAAGTCAAATTTTGACTATCGTTTAGAGACTCCAGATCGTTTAGGGAAAGCCGGAATCCACAAAATAGGATTGGGTGCTTTATTTGGGTTGGAAGATTGGCGTGCAGATAGTTTTTTTACGGCCTTGCATTTAAAATATTTACAAAAGACGTATTGGAAAACGAGGTACTCTATTTCTTTTCCAAGACTACGACCACATTCAGGTGGATTGGAACCTAAAGTAGAAATGACAGATCCCGATTTGGTGCAATTGATATGTGCTTTTCGCTTGTTGGATGAAGATGTTGAATTGTCAATGTCTACTAGAGAAAGTGAAGTGTTTAGAAATAATATTGTCAATTTGGGTATTACCTCCATAAGCGCAGAATCTAAAACAAACCCTGGAGGCTATGCTGTAGAACCAGAATCCTTAGAGCAGTTTGAAATTTCTGACGAACGTAGTACAGAGACCATTGAAGGCATGTTGAAATCGAATGGAAAAGAAGTGGTTTGGAAAGACTGGGCAAATAATTGGCAATAACAATGAAATTAACAGTTAAAGAACAACAACATTACAGTCGCCACCTTATTTTAGATGAACTAGGGGAGAAAGGGCAGTTGAAACTGAAAAAAGCAAAAGTCTTGGTGGTTGGAGCAGGGGGGTTAGGATGTCCAATTTTACAATATTTAACGGCTGCAGGTGTTGGTACTATTGGAATTGTTGACGATGATATTGTTGAGGTAAGTAATTTACATCGTCAAATTATATATCGCTATGATGATGTTGGAAAACCGAAAGCAACAGCCGCAGTAGCCCATTTATCCAAATTAAATCCCTTTGTTAATTTTATAGCGTATCAAGAAAAATTGACACGTGAAAATGCTCTTGAATTGTTTGAGCAGTTTGATATTATTGTTGATGGTAGTGATAATTTCCCTACACGTTATTTATGTAATGATGCCGCTGTATTGGCCAATAAACCGTTGGTTTTTGGAGCAATTTACAAGTTTGAAGGACAGGTGAGTGTTTTTAATTATCAACATGGGCCAACGTATCGTTGTTTGTACCCAAATGCGCCAAAACCAACTGAAGTAGCCAATTGTTCTGAAATCGGTGTTTTAGGGGTTTTACCTGGCATTATAGGGAGTTTACAGGCGAATGAAGTCTTAAAAATTATTTGCGAGTTAGGATCGGTGTTGCGGGGTAAATTACTGACGTTTGATGCCTTGGAAATGCAACAAATTGTATTGAATTTTGAAAAAACCGCGGAAGCAAGACTTTCAAAATTAGATCCAGACTATGATTTTTTCTGTGGAATAACTGCTCCAATACAAGAGATTTCTTTACAACAGGTAGCATACAATAAAGAAAAATACAACTTATTGGATGTGCGTGAAGACTGGGAAAGAGCAGAATATCATATCGGAGGTCAACACATACCGTTAGGGGAATTGCAAGAGCGTTTTAGTGAAATAGATCTTAGAAAAGAATTGGTTGTGTATTGTAAATCAGGGGTTCGTAGTGCTAAAGCTATTGTGTTGTTAAGTACTTTACCGGTTTCCTGCAAACTGATCAATTTAAAAGAAGGATGTTTGTAGGTATTTTAGGTTGAGAATTAATTAATTTATAGTTTTTTAATTTTCAGAGGATTAAACTTTTTTGGTTTAGTTCTGTTATTAAAAGTAAAAAGACTACTTTTGCAGCTTCAAAATAAGCAAGCATGCAACCAATTAGAAATATCGCTATTATAGCCCACGTAGATCACGGAAAAACAACCTTAGTTGATAAGATTATCGACCAAGCAAAAATCTTAGATGATCGTAAAGAACGTACTGATTTGTTATTAGATAATAACGATTTAGAACGTGAAAGAGGAATTACTATTCTTTCAAAAAACGTATCAATAAACTACAAGAACACAAAAATAAATGTAATTGATACACCTGGTCACGCCGATTTCGGAGGTGAAGTAGAACGTGTATTAAAAATGGCTGATGGTGTTTTATTATTGGTTGATGCATTTGAAGGACCTATGCCACAAACTCGTTTTGTATTAGGAAAGGCCTTAGAATTAGGATTAACCCCTATTGTTGTTGTAAATAAAGTAGATAAAGAAAACTGTACTCCTGATTTAGTTCACGAAAAAGTTTTTGATTTAATGTTCGCTTTAGAAGCAACTGAAGAGCAATTAGATTTTACTACTATTTATGGTTCTGCAAAGAACAACTGGATGAGTACAGATTGGAAAAATGAAACTGACAATATCGTACCATTATTAGATGCTGTGTTAGAATCAATTCCAGAAACTACATACAACGAAGGAACTCCGCAAATGCAAATTACTTCTTTAGACTTTTCTGCTTTTACAGGAAGAATTGCTATCGGACGTGTATTTAGAGGAGATTTAGAAGTAGCTAAAGATTACATGTTATGTAAAGCCGATGGTACTACTAAGAAAGTAAGAATTAAAGAACTGCATGTATTCGAAGGGATGGGTAAAGTTCAAGTAGATAAAGTTCCTTGTGGAGATATCTGTGCAATTACAGGTATTGATGGATTTGAGATTGGTGATACGATTGCTGATTTAGAAAACCCAGAAGCATTACCTAGAACAGAAATTGATCAACCTACCATGAGTATGTTGTTTACAATTAACAATTCACCTTTCTTTGGTAAAGAAGGTAAGTATGTTACTTCTCGTCACTTAAGAGATCGTTTATTTAAAGAATTAGAAAAGAATTTAGCCTTAAAAGTTGAAACTACTGATTCTGAAGATAAATTCAATGTCTTTGGTCGTGGAGTATTGCACTTATCTGTATTGATTGAAACAATGCGTAGAGAAGGATATGAATTACAAGTGGGAAGACCACAGGTAATTATTAAAATGATTGATGGTAAGAAACATGAACCAATGGAAACATTGTCTATTGATGTACCAGAAGAAGCTGCTTCTAAAGCAGTAAACTTAGTTTCTTTGCGTAAAGGTGACTTAATGATTATGGAGCCTAAAGGAGATTTACAACACTTAGAATTTACAATTCCATCTCGTGGATTGATTGGTTTAAGAAACAGAATCTTAACGGCAACTGCAGGTACTGCAATTATCAACCATAGATTTAGTGAATACGGTCCTTATAAAGGTGATTTTACTGAAGATATTAAAGGAGCGATCGTTTCCTCTGCAGCTGGTAAAGCAACTGCATATGCATTAAACCGTTTGCAAGATAGAGGGCGTTTCTTTATAGACATCAACCAAGAAATTTATATTGGTCAGGTTATTGGAGAAAACTCTAAGTCTGAAGATATGGCTGTAAACTTAATTAAAGGTAAGCAATTAACAAACATGCGTAAATCTGGTACAGATGATGCTATGAAAATTGCACCGAAAGTAGATTTTTCTTTAGAGGAAAATATGGAATACATCAAAGCAGATGAATATTTAGAGGTAACTCCAGAAAGCTTACGTATGCGTAAAATTACTTTTAAAGCATAATGTTTGTCAGTTCGAGCGCAGTCGAGAACAAAAAACATAAATGATAATATTAAAAAACGTCACTTTTTAGTGACGTTTTTTGTGTTTAAAAATCTCTTGGTAGGGGCATTATTGTGCTGCTGTTTTTCTTTAAAAACAGCACTGTTTCTGAGCTAAATAATAAAGAAATATTGGCATGTTGCTCAAAATGAGCTGCTTCTTTTTCCATTTTCTTAATTGTAGCCAATGGTTGGGCTATGGTTTCGTTGTGGAATTATCCGTTCTGCCACGCCTTGGTTTGAGAGGACCATTTGGTGAGAAGAAGCGATTATTTAAAGCTTGGAATTTTCAACGGAAAATTTCGACATAATGAATTATAGCCGTTGTTGTAACCAGTTGTTATTCTTTATTAATACTATGTTTTGCATAATTATACCCAAGAGCATCGTATCGTTTTGCGATATGCTGAAGGCGCATATGAAAATCTTTCCAGTCTCTATTTTTTTTAGATGACCATACTACTTCCGACAAGGCAGTCATTCTTGGCAATACGTTATATTCAACTAGATCCCAAGTTGGCATGTACTCTGTCCAAACGTTTCCTTGCGCACCTAGAATATACTTTCTTTCCTCAGCGTTTAACTCTAATGGAGTTGGTTCGTAAGAATATACTTTTTCTACTGTGGTATGTCTTTTACTGCCCGTAAGTGCTTCTTTTTTTTGCTCTTCTTCACCCACTTGGTAGTAATCAAAATAGCAATGTGTTCCTGGTGTCATTATTACTGAATGATGTTGTTTAGCAGCAGCAATGCCCCCTTCAACTCCTCGCCATGACATTACAGTTGCGTTTGGTGCTATTCCGCCTTCAAGAATCTCATCCCAACCAATAATATTTCTATCATTAGCGTTTAAGAATTTTTCTATACGTCTTATAAAATAACTTTGTAATTCATGTTCATCTTTAAGACCTTCTCTTTTTATTACTTCCTGTGCATAAGCACTTTCTTCCCATTCTTTTTTTAAGACTTCATCGCCGCCAATGTGAATAAACTTACTAGGAAAAAGTTCCATTACTTCACTTAATATATCCTCTAAGAAACTAAATGTTTCTTCTGTAGGTGCGAATGTTTCATTAAAAATCCCCCATCTTTTCGCCACCTCGTAGGGCCCATTAGTATTTCCGAATTGCGGATAAGCCGCCAAAGCAGCTGAGGAATGTCCGGGAAGTTCTATTTCGGGAATTACTGTAATATGCCTTGCCCCAGCATAGGCAACTACTTCTTTTATTTCTTCCTGAGTATAAAAACCTCCATACAGTATATCATCATAGGTATATGGTGCATTTTTTGTCCCAGCAAGACCAATGGCAGTTCCTTTTCTAAAACCTCCAACTTTGGTTAGTTTGGGATATTTTTTAATTTCTATTCGCCATCCTTGGTCTTCAGTTAGATGCCAATGAAATGCATTCATTTTATGCATGGCTATTAAATCTATATACTTCTTAATAGATGCTACGGGAAAAAAATGTCGTCCTACATCTAAATGCATGCCCCTATATTCGTATCGAGGACTATCTCGAATCTCTACTGCCGGAATAGTCAATTCTGCTATCTCATTATCACCATTCTCAATTTCTACAGGCAATAATTGCCGTAAAGATTGTATACCATAAAAAACACCAATGCTGGTTTTCCCAGAAATAACAATAGCATCATATTTTACTGATAATTTATAGCCTTCAATATTCTCAATGGTATTGTCAAGTTCTAGTTTGATATTTCCGCTGTTGCTGGCAGAAGAATCTATGGAGAGAGAAATACCAGTAATACAGCTTAACATGTTAGATAGATATTCCGTTTCTTGAGTCAAACTTGTATTGCTGATAATGGCGGTATTCGAGCTTAGTAAGAAACGACCTTTTGCTATGGTTAGCTCTTTAGGTTTTGGAATTATCTGATAATCATCGTCTGAATTCAATACTTCTTGATACTTATTTGAACAGGAAAGTACCAGCATGGATATTACTATAAAAATTATTTTTTTCATTAATAAATTATTTTTTTTTAAATTGATTACAACGGTTTGTTTATGATTTTTTGCGTTGATTAAGCGAAAAAAAACTTAATAATTACACCCCTTTAAAGTTCGCGAAGTTTTTCCAAAGGAAAAACTTTATTAAGCAATGAATTTTGCATGGTGTTGTGAAGCGTATTTATCTTTTTTTTGAATTGTTTATATGAATCATTGAGTTACCACTGCTAAAGTATGAATATGAACCTTTTGGTAATCTTTTAATCGTACTATAAAACTTGTCTTCTAGATTTAACTCTTTATAAATTATTGTTAAAATTTCTTGAGATTCAATTCGATTATTAGGGCCAGTTTCATAATAATCTCCATTTTTAGTTGGATATAATTCTTCAAATCCAAATTCTTTATAAAGAGCATTTTTTTTAAGTTTAAAGCTAGTATAATCACCATCTAAAAAATTGATGCAATTTTTTTCTTTCAAACAATCTTTAATGTCAAAGATTTTTTTCTCTTCTAGTTTCTTGAATAATTTTTCCGCCAGATTTGAATTTATATAAGCAGTATCGATTATAACTTTATTAATTTCCTTTTTTCTTAGAAATTCAGTCTTGTTATAAATAAATTTTTTAATAGACCTCCAAGTTCTATTTTTTGTAGATCGTGATTTTCTGTTTGAATAATAAAGTTCAGTAATGATATTTCCTTTAAAACTATTATTTATTAATTTTATAAGTTCAACCTTTTGGGGTTTTCCTGCAAATGAAATTTTATAATAACTTTTAAACTGTAAGGTATCTAGTTGTTGTGAAAAACAAATTGTGTTTATAAAAAAAAACATAAATAATAGTCGAGTTTTTTTCATAATGTTTGCCAATGTGTTTGTGTATGATTTTTTGCATTTTTTAAGTACCAATTTAGTAAATACAAACCGTATAGAAAATTCGCTAGGAATTTCTAAGTAGGCTAGAACCAAGCAATTAATTTTATACGGTGTTGCGGTAGTTTTTTGTTTTAAATTGCTGGCAAACAAAGGTTTGTATTGGTTATTGTATTTGCTTTTTTATTCAAAAAATCAATAAATTGTTCTCTCAATCTTTCTAGATGGTTTTCCTTTTTGCTAATATTTTTTTATCATATTTTAGTATATCTCAAAAAAAGAGTTGTAATAAAACATTAGAATTCTAGAGTCGTTCATTATAAAAATATTCTTCTAATATTGAATATCAATACTTCCTCCTTTTAAAGTGAGAGCATTGTAACCATTTCTTTGCCTGGTTGTGCCACCAAAAGTACCAATTAAGGCATTACCACTATTTATTACTATATTAGACTTAAAGTTAGAATGTGCTGGGCCTAAAGTATGAGGTATATAATATTGAAAATCAGAACTTGAAAACCCAATAACAAAATTTTGTAAAACAGATGTGCCATTCTGATCTACAGGGACTTCAAAATATATTGTATAAGCGGCTGATTCAGTTGCATACCCAAAAACTCTAATAATTCCATTTTCTATGAGAGTAATTACTTTATCAAAAATTATCATTTGTGAGCTCAATGTAACTGACAAACTTCCATTTGATAAAGTACAATCCCCTAAATCATTTATAATAGATTGAATGTCTCCATTTTCATCTCCACAATCCTTAATTTTGTTTTCTAATTCCTTTTTGTATTCATTACAATTGGTTGGATAGTTTTCGCGTGTTGAATTTATGTAATTTTCTAAAGCATTTTCTACAGTATTGGATGTCTCAACGCAATAATCTGAAGAATCATTATTACAGCTAAACAAAAATAATAGTATAGAACTCATTAATAAAATATTTTTTTTCATTTTGTTATACTCTTTTAAAATTTGTAAAAGGTTCAAATCTAATCATTCTTTTTTTTGGTAAGTTTTTCAAATTACCTACAACTGTCTTGTGTATGATTGGTTGCGCTGCAATTTTAAAACCACCATTTTGGCGAATTCGGACCGCAGTGCTGCTGCCCCAAATATCTCGAGTGTTTTAAAATTGTGTGCCGAAAGGTTCATAGCCTTTTTCAGAGGTGAATTTAAAACTTAATTTTTGATTTCACCGACAATGAAGCAATTAATTGTACACGGTGTTGGCAGTAGTATTTTTATTGAAATCAATCATTGAATATTCAGAATATTAATATTTAATTCTTCTTTTAACTTCTTTTACTTTTAATTTATTTCGAATAAATATTTTACTAATCCAATTACCCTTGTTGTCAAATTTAGTTTGAATTATAGTAACCTCTATTTTTTCAGGCTGTCCTTCTTTCATCATAATTGGATTTACCCATTTCGAAATAATTTTATCTTGATATATATATGTGTTATAATAACTTTTTAAGATATTATTCTTTTTATAATATTTAGATTCAATTTTGGTTGAGTCTTTCCATTTAAAATTAGTGCTTTTTTGAAATGTAAGCCCACTTTTTGTTGAAGTTTCTTCTTCAATATTTATTGCTACATTATCATCCTCAAATGTTTTTTTAGTAACTACCAAGCCTTTAAATCTTTCACTATTCACTATTAGTGTATCTCCGATATTCTTATAGTTGTATAAAGTAGAATCATTACGGTTAAGCCTTTTTGTTGTTGAACTTCCTAATTTATTAATTATTCCAAATCCATTTTTAGTGTTAATATTAAGAACTTTTATTAAATGTTTTTTTGAATCATACTCGAATTTCGTGTAATATATCAATGTGTCCTTTTCAAGAAGATCTCTCCTAATAATTAAATTGTCTTTAAAATGATTGTAGTATTTTCTTCTTTCAATCATATTTGAAGAGAAAACTTTTGTTGAATCTGGATACTCCAATCCATCTCTAAAATATTGAAGCACTATTTCTCTTTTTCCATCTTTCCAATTAATTTCAACTTTTGAAACTCTTTTTAAATTATCATATGTTGTTATTTTGAAAGGGCTTTGTGAATTTATTCCATACACAAAATGTTTTATGATTTGGTCTTGATTATCATATATAACTTTATTTTTTTTTGATAAATACTTCTCTTTCTCACCTTTTTTATCAAATTCGGATACTTCTACTAAAATTGATTTAGGAGAATTTACATGTTCTAAATATTCATATTCAGATTTATATATGAATTTTTCAATTGATTTTTTTTGCGAGAAGATAAAAAAGTTTGAAAAGCAAAAAAAGAGTAGGAGTGTAATTCTCATTCTAAAGTTCTATTATTTGTATTACTGCCAACGTGTTTGTGTATGGTTTCGTTGCGTGTTTCAGCAACTAAATTAGCAAATACAAACCGAATAGAAAATCCGCGAGGATTTTCGTAAGCAAGCCTTTACTAGCAATTAATTGTACACGGTGTTGCCAGTAGTTATTTTTTTAATTTCATTACTTTTTCTAATAACGGCGCAATTCCATTTTTAGTTATTGTGTCATTATTCCAAAAACTCAAAACACAACTAACATAATTCCCTCTTACCTTTGTTGCGACATAGTAAATTGTCAATGTTTTTCCTCCTGTCATTCCTGCTAATAATGATTTTATTCCTTTAAAACCAAGAACTACTTTTTTTGCTTTAGTTTCCGTTCCTTCAAATTCAATTTCAACAGTTTCTTCTGAAATTATTTTCCCTCCTTTTTTTGATTTTGTTATTTCAAACTGTTGTTCAATTGTATTTTCTGCATCTTGTAAATTTTTATGAACTGACCAATTCATTTCTCCATAATAAGGACATTGAACTGTATTCACGTTTGTCCAATTACAACTAGTCCCCAATTTAATTTTTCGACCAGCAAAATTAATACTATCAATTTTAATTGATGCAAAATTTTCCTTTGGGACATTATTTTCCATAATATGATTAATCATATTTCTTTCAAATTCTTTGTCTCTTTTGTTTATTGAACTAAATTGAATAATTGTTATTTGCTTCTTTTGATTTTCAATAGTGTAAAATGTATTCTTTTGAATTAAGTTTTTTGTAATTTTTTGTTCGTGATTGATGTAATAATTATTGTATTTAATTTCGTTGTCTTTAGAATTATTTTTTCTGTTCTTAATTGAATATTTTCTATAAGCTTTTCTAATTCCTTTTTCTGTAAACGGATAATTTACAGTTTCACTTGCAATTTCGAAACCGTCAATATTATATAATGTAATTCCTGTATTTGTTTCAATAGCTTGTAATCTGTCAAAAACACTATCGTTTTGAGCGATTGAAATAGTAGAGATTAAAAAACAGATTGATATAAGTATTGATTTCATTTTATTCGGCAATTATAAAAGTATAACAAGGTTTTTCTTCTTTATTTGTCCATTTTTTCCAATTTTCAGGTTTATTTGGGTCAAATATTTTCACATTCTCTACTGGAAATATTTCAAATTCAGAGAACCAATTTTGTGGGTTTTCTCCATTTTTTTTAAACATAGCTTTTCTTGCTAAAACACTATCTTTTGGTTGAACAGTAAATGGTAACGTCATTTTAAAAGGACCATTCATAGATTGTTTAACTATTGATGTTTTAAAATTTATTACTTTTTCAGAATTATTCTTGACATAAAATGTTGTTGTAGGATATTTTTTGTTTTCTGGAAATGGAATTAGGATTCCACAACTTGTTAAAGAATAGCTTAAAATTAAAATGATTAGTGTTATTTTCTTCATTCAGCGTTCTGGTTTTTAATTAATGGCAACGGTTTGGCTAAGCTGCGTTTTAATGCAGTTTAGGTGGTGTTATTTGTATTCTTCTATTTTAAATTTCTTCTGTTTTTGTAAAGTCTCACCTTCAATTTTCTCAATCGAGATGACTTTTTTACAAATCTGTAATTTATCAGTCAGTTGCTCTGTTATTAATTTCAATCTGACTTTTTGCTTGTTATCAATCAAATTCTGATATGTGTATTCCGTAATCGGTTTATAGTCTTTAGGAGTCATATAAATTATGAAGGTAGAATCAGAATCAGTTTTTATGTATATAAACGGACTCTTTACTAAATCATGTTTTTCTAATAATTGAATATGAGATGTTCCTATGGCGTCCTGTTTTCTTAACTCTTCAATTCCAAGACTATCTCTTAAGTCAAGATAATTATGATAAAGGCTATCAGGTTGGTCATAAAAACTCCCTAGTTTCAGCCAAGTGTAGTATAAGTCACCTTCTAAATTCGATTTTTCTTCAGGTTTGTTTTGGCAACTACACACAATCAAAACCAAGCTTAAAATTATTATCAAGTTTTTCATATAGTTCTTATTACAGATAACGTTCTTGTGTATGATTGGTTGCGGTGCAATTTTAAAACCACCATTTTGGCGAAATCGGACCGCAGCGGTGCTGAGCCAAAATACTCCGAGTGTTTTAAAATTGTGTACCGAAAGGTTCATAGCCTTTTTCAATGGTGAAGTTAAAACTTATTTTTGATTTCACCGAATAGTAAGCAATGAATTATACGCGTTGTTAGCGGTAGTTTTTCATATTTCATTCTCATTTTCCTTCTGCAAGGTAATCGTAATTTTATTCTTACTATGGCTTACAATTACAAATTGACCACAATTAAATCCTAGGTCTTTGAGCCACTTTCCGCTTAGTCTTATTTCTGGAAATATAACATACTTATTGTAATCTCTGGGAAACACTTTTGAAATTACTTTTAATCGCCTATTTCTGTTTTTTGTAATTTTCTTTTTTTGCGTCATAACTATGATTTATTGCTATAAAAATATAATAAATGATATTTAAAACAAAATAAATACGCATGAAACTATAATAAATTGTGTTTATGGTGCAATTTTATAATTCCTATATTGCCATGAGAAGTCAATAAATCAGCACTGTGTCGAAAGAAAACTTAAATAGAATTAAATCTGTTCTTGCCGAAAAGAATACAAATAACAAAGAATTGGCAAAACACCTGAGTAAAACTGAATCTACAGTCTCAAGATGGTGTACGAATGAGGTTCAGCCTTCCGTTGATACACTGTTTGAAATTTCAAAATTCTTGAAAGTTGATATTAGAGATTTGTTGGTGTCTACTGGAAAGTGAAACTTTGTGTGAATTTGTCATTTGTAATATTACTTAAATGAGGATGAACGCGAAATCTGCATCTCATTTCAAATCCAAAGGTTATTATTTCAATAATATGTAGTACGAATTACCGCTAACGGTTTTGTGTATGATTTGGTTGCGGTGCAATTTTAAAACCACCATTTTGGCGAAATCGGACCGTAGCGGTGCTGAGCCAAAATATCCCGAGTGTTTTAAAATTGTGTACCGAAAGGTTCATAGCCTTTTTCAATGGTGAATTTAATACTTAATTTTTAATTCACCGAACAGCAAGCAATGAATTATACACGTTGTTACCTTTAAGTGCTTTTTTATGTTTAAGATATTCAATTTATTTTCAAATTTGATTAAGCAATTCTGTTAAAGTTAACGATGTAATATTTAATTACTGAACATTTGCTCAATTCCAAGTTTTGTGTAAAATTCATGCAACTAGTTATTTACGTTTAGGTTTTCAATTCTATTTCTGGTTCCATATTTTCTTTATTTGAATCAGTATATTCATCATACATTGAATTAAGTAAACCATAAATTTCTAATCCTAACATTCCTAGGAAAGCATAGAACATTCCAAAAACATCATACGTCTTAATAACTAGAAATATATAAATTAGAATAATTAAAATATGCATTATGCATGTAATTAACATATTTTTTTTATCATAACTTTTGCCAAATATTATCTTTTTTAAAACAAAATATATACCACTAATTATTAGCATTACGATGTAGATAATTATTGAAGAAATAACAAAACTAAAACCGATGATTTCCTCATTCTTTTTTATAAAACTTATCAAATGTGGATAAAGTAGAAAACTTAAAAGAATTACTATTGCTATTCTAGAAACTCTTAAAATAATTTCGTTTAATAAACTTTCTTTTTTCATTGCATTAAAGGTAACGTGTTTGTGCATGATTTGCTTGCGTGAATTTAGCGAATAAATAGTAAATAATTACAAGCCTTTGAAGTCCAAGAGGTTTTTCCGAAGGAAAAACTTATTAAGCAATTAATTATGCACGGTGTTAGCCATAGTTTTTTATTTCCTATATATTACTTTATGTATTTTCAAATCAATTTTCGTTCCGCCAATTCCTCTTTTTTCCATAAAATGCGTTCCCATTGGTTTTCCAATGTCAATTTTTTCAATTCTTGAAAAGTAATATTCAGCGTCTCTTTCGGCAAATTTCGAAAAAGACTCAAATTTTAAATCTCTAATTTTTTTCGCAAACTCTTTCCCGTTTATCGGTTTTATTTCTTTCACAATTCCAATTTCAGTTGGCAATCCCGATTCAGTTCCGTTAAAGAAGTGCATACTTTTTTTTACTCTCTTTTTTGGCTTAAATCCAAAAGGTGCTGGAATTAATAATTCTCCATTTTTCGTGTAGTTATTATGGTTATACTCAGAACTCGAAAATAATGCTTTCGTATAAAATTTATTTTCGGTTTGTTGAAAATTCAGTGGTGTTTTGAAAGGATTTTTAAAGTCTATTTCTTTATTTTCTGTTTCTAATTCTAAATCACAATTTTCGGGCAAATTCATTGTTACTTCACAGTCACAAAATCCACCATTCAATTCCAAAACGTCAATCAAGTCAGCTTTATTAATTCCGTTTTTTTCGGCCCATTCAAAAGTGTTCTCCAATGAGTGGTCACATCCATTTTTTTCAATTCGGTTTTCTATAAAAACACAAAGTTCAGTTACTTGATTTTCTGTTAATACGGTCATTTCTTAAATTATGGCTAACGTGTTTGTGTATGATTTGGTTGCGGTTTGAATAGTTTTGTGCCCTTTGTTGTGCCGAGCTCTATTTATAGAGATTGGCGGCACTTGGTCGGCGAAACAAAACTATTGCAACGTAATCTTTCATATTAATTTTTAAAGTTTAAATATAGCTTTATTTTTGATGTAGTTGCTTAATAGCAATTAATTATACACGTTGTTGTAAATAGTGCTTTATTTTTTCAATGTAAATTTTTTAATTAGTTCATCCTTATAAAATAAAGAAAATACACCCTCTTTTTTAATTTTAGTAAAAAAGAATATGCTAAATTTTTTACGTTTAATAGCCTTTTTAGGTAATATTCCAGTAGCAAATCTATGTTGTTTAGACCTATTTAATAATATTGATATAGAATTATGTTCCAATAAATATTGATCATAATTATCATATCCAGGTTGAGAGTATTTTAAAAATGTATCTACACCTTTAAATTCTTTTTTATCAATACGTGAAATTGTATATGGAGAAGAAAAAGGGATTTCAATATTAACAAATTCAGGTCTATGTCTCAATTTGTTTTTATGTTCAATTAAAGAAAAATTATTAAAATCTACAATGCTATATCGCGAAAGACCTTCAATAATAATTTGAATATCAAGCCTGTATAGGTTAACTGCTTCGTCTTTTGTTTTTCCGAACTTCCTTGTGTTTCCACCGAAAAAATGTGAATATAATTGTCCTTTTTTAAATATAATTTGATAATTTTTATTTGCTGATTTAATATCATTTAAAGAAACTTTATGGCTACTACAAGAAATAAAGTTTATAAAAATAAATATGATAAATAATTTTTTCATTTAGGTACTAATTGTTTAATTTTAGTTAATCTAGTTTTTAAGAATTGCCCAATTCTACATTGTTTACAACGTGTTTGTGTATGAGT